>Ga0214917_10002806_pt1 | contig 20833 bp, 4 predicted proteins | sample LL_1208_BB_MetaG_FD_177983 | JGI IMG/M metagenome (GOLD analysis project Ga0214917, IMG submission 177983) | Freshwater microbial communities from Lake Lanier, Atlanta, Georgia, United States - LL_1208_BB | ecosystem: Environmental > Aquatic > Freshwater > Lake | place: USA: Georgia | collected...
AAAGGTCGTCTCAAAGTTCAAACACAGGAAACAATATTTTTCAATACATTTCAATTTGGTAAAGAAACAGATGTTTGGGATGAATCAGCAGTTAATGGTGCTTCTGCTACATTTGATACCAGTGTAAGCCAGATTCGTATGGCCGTGACTAATCAGGTAGGATCTAAGGTAATACGTCAGACTCGTAATGTTCAACGCTATACACCAGGACGACAACAAACTATAGCATTTGCTGTTAGGCTACAAACTCCAGTAACTGGCATACGCCGTAGATTTGGAATGTTCGATGGCACTGACGGATTTTTCTTTGAAGACTGCGGAACTGTAGATGCTACCACAGGACTTCCACAATATGCCTGTGTGGTCATAAACAGTGACGGAGTCACTCCCACTGTGGAGCGTATACATAGAGATCAATGGAACGGTGACAAATTAGATGGCACTGGACCTAGCGGTATTGTTGCTAATCCTCAAGCGCAACAGTTGGTCATGATGGACTATGAATGGTATGGTGCAGGACATATAGTTTTTATGTTTGTGATTAACGGTCTGCCAAGGGTTATACATACTGTTCAAAACGGTAATAGGCTACAGGCTCCTTGGGCTAAAACACCTTTCTTACCTATTAGATTAGAAATAGAAAATCTTACAGGGGTAGCCGGAACTCACTACCTTTGGCAAGGTAGTAACAGTTTATTATCAGAGGGATCTGTTCAAAAATTAGGTATCGCTGAAAGCATACTGACGCCTTTAGCGGGTATTAACATGCCTTTGTCCAACACCTTTTATCCTATAGTTAGCATTAGATTAAAAAGCACGGCGCTGACAGGAATTATTCTACCTACTTTTTTCCAAGCAGGCACGGTGGATAACACAGATATCTATTATAAACTGATTCGTAATGCTACAGTAAATGGCACCTGGGTAGACCACCCTGACTCCAATTCTTTTTCGCAATATAACTATACCAGCACAGGTGCAATCACTGACGGCATTGATTTAGCATCTGGTCTGATAACAGCAGGTGGCGGAGGAACTGGAATTAGGGTAGATGCAGACACAGTCTATCAAATAGGTAGAAGCAGTTTAGGAACAGTCAGCGACACTTTAACCTTGGCTATTGCTGCCAAGAACGCCAACAAAAATGCCGTTGCTTCAATGACTTGGATTGAACAGAGATAAAAAGGAAAACTATGAAAAAATTATTAATTGTCCTTGCTATGCTACCATTTTTAGCATTTGCACAAAAAACGCCTAATGGTGTGACCTATGATGCTAAAATTGTGCGTGTAAATGATGGCGACACTGTGGTCATTGCAGCACCATTTTTGCCAGCACCTTTGAAACCTGAACTGGCTGTGCGTGTATATGGCGTAGATACTCCAGAAAAGGGCTTTAGAGCACAGTGCCCTTCAGAAGATCAGCGTGGACAGGCAGCAACAGCATTTACCAAAAAAGCAGTTGAATCTACGCAAAAGCACCAAGTAGTGTTATACGGTTGGGATAAGTTTGGAGGTCGTGTTTTAGGTGATTTAATACTAAACGGTGTCAGTCTAAGATCAGAACTTATTAAGAATGGTTATGCCCGTGAATACTACGGAGAAGCCAAACAATCATGGTGTAATTAGTGCCTTGGTATCTATACTTATATCATTTTGCTTGGCTAATTCTTGCATTATTTACAGGTTACTTCATATCATGGTGGATCCCTATAGGAATAGTAATTACTATAGTATACTACGGAATGAAATATTAGTATAAATATCTTATTATGAGAGCAAGAGAATTTGTAATTAATGTTCCTATCACTATAAAAATTAACGGAGATGGTGATCCGGAATTAGATATGGGTCAAGGAAGTAAAGATATTCCTGCAGATCCTTCAAAGTTGAAGAAAGATCCTATTATGGTTCCTCCTCTACAACAACAATTAGAATTACAAAAAGCAGAACAAGGTAAAGAAAGCCCTGTTATAGCAGATCTAACACAAGACGAAGTAGATCCAGAAACCAAGCAACTGCCTTGAAAGGGTCCTAAAGGACGAACCTTATGCCTATACGTAAGATAGAATCGGGCAGAATAATAACAGTACAATCAAGCCAATGGGTAGGACCTTACGGCACCATTTGGTACGACGAAACTCTGGGCGATCTACGCATAGGTGATGATGTTACACCTGGCGGTAGACTGATCAGTTTTAGCGGTGGTGCTGCTACAGATCTTACCGCGGTAACCACAAATATACTACCTGCAAATACGCTAACTGGTGTTCTAAACATTGGTAGTCCTACAAACCCTTGGAATACACTATACCTAAGTTCTAGCACCTTTGTTTTAGGCGGTAATACAATCAGTGTAATTGGTGGGGGCATCTATGTAAATGGAACTTTGGTCACAGGAAGTGTAGGACCACAGGGACCACAAGGACCGGCAGGTGCGCAAATTCAGTCTGCCAGCATTAGCAGTGGTGGAACTTTAACATTTACCTTAACTAATTTAACATCTATAGTTGTTTCGGGCAGTGTAGTAGGACCAACAGGTCCATCTGGATTACAGGGAGTTACAGGACCTCAAGGCGTACAAGGAGTCACAGGACCTCAAGGACCTAAAGGTGACGTAGGCCCGCAGGGACCACAGGGGATAACTGGACCGATTGGCGTACAAGGACCACAGGGACCCCAAGGCGTTCAAGGACCACAAGGTATTCAAGGACCAGTTGGCCCAACTGGTCCACAAGGACCTCAAGGAGTTCCTGGTGTACAAGGACCTCAAGGAGTACAAGGGCCCCAGGGCCCCCAGGGAGATATTGGACCAACCGGACCACAGGGCGTACAAGGACCAACCGGACCAAAAGGAGATGTCGGCGTTCAAGGACCAACTGGACCAAAAGGAGATATAGGACCCCAAGGCGTTCAAGGACCCCAAGGCGTACAAGGACCTCAAGGACCTCAAGGCGATATTGGACCTCAAGGGCCACAGGGAGTACAAGGGCCACAGGGAGTACAAGGGCCACAGGGACCACAGGGAGATATAGGACCACAAGGACCACAAGGAGTACAAGGACCTCAGGGCGTCCCTGGACCTCAAGGACCCCAAGGTGTAATAGGACCCCAAGGACCTAGTGGTCCAAAAGGTAATGACGGAACCAGCGTTACAATCGTAGGAACCACATCCACTCAAGCAGGTCTTCCTTATCCATATGGAGGGTCAACAGGTGACGGATATATCACTCAAATTGACGGACATTTATGGATTTATGGTTCAGGGACTTGGACAGATGTAGGTAGTATTGTAGGACCTGCTGGAGCACAAGGACCACAGGGAGCACAAGGACCACAAGGAGTTCAAGGTGTTCAGGGACCAACTGGACCACAAGGACCACAGGGAGTAACTGGTCCTCAAGGACCTAAAGGAGACACGGGAGCACAAGGACCACAAGGCGTTCAGGGGCCACAAGGCGTTCAAGGACCCCAAGGACCAACTGGACCGCAAGGACCTCAAGGCGTACAAGGACCAACTGGGCCACAAGGACCTCAAGGAGTTCAGGGACCAACTGGGCCACAAGGACCTCAAGGCGTACAAGGACCAACTGGGCCACAAGGACCTCAAGGCGTACAAGGACCAACTGGACCTAAAGGAGATACGGGAGCACAAGGACCACAAGGACCACAAGGAGTTCAAGGACCACAAGGACCGATTGGTGACACCGGACCACAAGGACCCCAGGGACCACAAGGAGTAACTGGACCACAGGGACCACAAGGAGTAACTGGACCACAGGGACCACAAGGAGTAACTGGACCACAAGGCGTAACTGGACCCCAAGGACCCCAAGGAGTTCAGGGACCAACTGGTCCAGCAGGTTTAGATGGTGATAGGTATCATACTACCTCAACCTCTACATTCACAATAGGTGGATCTGGAACTTTTACGGTTTTTACGGCTGATTTAAATTTAGATTATAGTATTGCACAAACTATAATTTTAGCCTATAACCTTAATAATCATCAACACGCTTCGGTTGTAAGTTATAATCCACTTACAGGACAATTAGTATTAGATAAAACAACATACTCGGGAACTGGTACTTATAGTAGTTGGGAAATAAACTTAGATGGTGCAGTTGGAATTGCCGGCGACAAAGGACCACAAGGACCACAAGGCATAACTGGGCCACAAGGACCCCAAGGCGTACAAGGACCCCAAGGACCCCAAGGTATCACAGGCCCAATTGGACCACAAGGCCCACAAGGAGTTCAAGGACCACAAGGACCACAAGGAGTTCAGGGACCAACTGGGCCACAAGGACCACAGGGAGTTCAGGGACCACAGGGAGTTCAGGGACCAACTGGGCCACAAGGACCACAAGGAGTTCAGGGACCACAGGGAGTTCAGGGACCAACTGGGCCACAAGGACCACAAGGAGTACAAGGCCCTCAAGGTGTCCAAGGACCGCAAGGACCTCAAGGTCCGTATGTTACTACTGCTACTGTAAGTTCTCAAGGTACTCTTACATTTACTCTTAATGATTTAAGTACAATTACCGTAATAGGCAACATCTTAGGACCACAAGGCCCACAAGGCCCACAAGGAGTTCAAGGACCACAAGGACCCACTGGACCACAAGGACCACAAGGAGTTCAAGGACCACAGGGGCCACAGGGGCCACAAGGCGTTCAAGGACCACAGGGGCCACAGGGGCCACAAGGCGTTCAAGGACCCCAAGGACCTCAAGGACCCCAAGGAGTTCAAGGACCTACTGGACCACAAGGACCACAAGGAGTTACAGGACCACAAGGACCGGAAGGCGTAACTGGTCCACAAGGACCGCAAGGTCCCTATATCACAACCGCTACTGTAAGTTCTCAAGGTACTTTAACATTTACCTTTAACAACCTTTCGACAATCACGGTAATTGGAAATGTTTTAGGACCACAAGGACCTCAGGGAGTCCAAGGACCTCAAGGACCACAGGGAGTTCAAGGACCTCAAGGACCTCAAGGTGTCCAAGGTCCCACTGGACCACAAGGTGTCCAAGGTCCTACTGGGCCTAGTGGTCCCAAAGGTGATACTGGAACATTAGAAGTAAGTTTAATAACCATTGGTAATACCATAACAAATACTGTTACTAATGTTACAAAATTAAGATTTGATAGCGACAGTGGATTTGATGTTATTAACCTAGGCAGCGGTGCTGCTAAGATACAATTAAATTCAACGTTCAAATATTGGAATGTTAATGGTAACCCAGGTCTAGTTGCAGAAGGATTGGACACTATTAATTTTGTTGCCAGTACTGGCACAAGAATTGTAGCACTTACTTCAGGTACCAATAAATCAATTACATTTAGTATAACCACTGCTAGTTCAACTACTCTTGGCGGCATAAAAGTTGGATCAGGACTTAATATCACCGGCGAGGGCGTTTTATATACTACAGGAGGTGGTGGAGGTGGTGAAGCCACTGGTATTATTAGAACTTTTAATGTTTTGGGAGAATTTTGGAGTCCAGTGGCAGGAACAGCGGCATTTTTTGTAGTTAATGAAACTACCTTACGCAGCGTAAATTTAACCAACGGAGTAGGCGCTGTAGAGCAAGATTTAATGGCCGGATTATACAGAAACGGTTCGCTAATAGGATTTTATACACTTCCTGCAGGGTACCAAAATTATTGGATAAATACCGGAGCGACAACATTGTATATTAATGATAGACTTACCGTAAGTATGGTATCAGGAAAAGGTAATAATTTCACAATGGCTCTGCTGAACATAGAAAAAATATAAGAAAACTAATAAATAAAATGAATAAAAATTGGTTTCCAAATTGGAAAATTAGGAGAAATTTAAATGGCAACACTGAACGAACTTGGTAGAAATAGTGCTAGTATTACATATGGTCCATTTGGCACTGGCGCAGACTATTGGCCTACCTTCGCATTGTTTGATCAATGGATTAGAAATGACACCATGCAGGGTGTAGTTACTGCAAATAGCACCACTGTAACCGGAGTTGGTACAATTTTTACCACTCAATTGCGAGCAGGCGATGTTATTATGATAGCAGGGCAAGTAAGAACTATTGCAACAATCCCAAGTGATACTTCATGTACTGTTACAGCAGCATTTAGCCCTGCAATCACAGTTGCTTCTGCTATGGAACAGATTAACAATACCTTTGGTGGAGGTAGCGGAGCACTTGCAGGAACTGTTAGTATGCCTGTAAGAAACAATGTAAACGGCGTTGTCAGTGTGACAGCAGGATCAGCAGTTATCACTGGTGTTAATACATACTTTTTAACAGATTGTACAAACAGCGTGACCACAGCAGGTTTGGCCGGTACTGTGGCTGTTGATACCAGTGGACTAATTACTGGAACTGGTACAAGTTTTACAACTGGTGCACCAACTGCCAACAGCCTATATCCTGGTGATAGTGTAATAATTGGAACTGCCTACTTTATCATTGCCACTGTAACAAACGATACATCAGCAACCGTAGTAACACCTCCAGCAGTTGCCATTGGAGCAGGTGCAAGTATCGCCAAGGCAGCAAATGGTGTTGCTGGTAGAACTATTATGATTCAAGGACGTATGCGTCAGATCATTTCTATAGCCAGCAATACGTCTATGACTGTAAATGCAGCGATGGATTTTACTGACAGTAATATCAAGGTGAGAACTCTTCCACGTGGGTCTCTCAGTGTTCCTGCCGCTAGTGCAGCAGTGACTGGTAGCGGCACAAACTTTAGTTGGGACTGTGTCAGCGGAGATCAAATGTGGATCGGTGACGAGTTAAGAACATTTAATTTCAGTGCCAATGCTACAACTAGTGCTACATTGGCTGACTATACAGGGTATTCAGGTACAGCAATTGGCGTTCTACGTCAGGCAGTAACAGGTATTCCTTTCTACAGAGATGATACTTACTTCACAGGTTCAGGAAGTAACTTTCTTAATGAACTAAGAGTAAATGATGAACTAATTATTGATGGAACAAGAGTTACCGTTGCTAGCGTGATTAGTTCAACAAGTTTTAGGATCACTCTACCATTTAGTCATACTACAACAACTAGCACAGTTTGGAAACTGAAAAAAGTTCATGGTTTTGTTTTAGAGGGTTCACGTGAAGGTGCTGGTACTGGTAACAAACTTGGTGTGAGCACAACTAGTGCAGTGGCAGCGGGCAGCAACCAACCAGCAGGACAAACTTTAATCAACGTGGCTTCAACTGCGTCATTTACTCAGTTTGGTATTGTAAAAGTTATAGGTGGAGGTGGACCTCCAGTACAACTTACTGGTCAAGTTACAGTTGCAGGAACAGCAGTTTCTGGAACAAATACTTTGTTTACAACTCAATTACATATTGGTGCTGAAATTGTTGTTGCAGGACAGTATGCTGTAGTTTCGGCAATTACCAACGATACTAGCATGACAATTGTACAGTCACTGACTGTTGCTTCAATTACTCCTATTTACAGACCACAGCCGTTGTATACCTTTATTTCTGCAATTGGTGTAAACACTATAACAATAGGTACACCTTTAAGAAATAATTTATATAGTAACGGTGCTAACCCTCCTTTGATCTATACACATTCTGCTAACACAGACTTTATTGAGTACATATATAGTGCTCCTAATTTTGCAGCAGACAATGTAACAGGCGGTGGAACGGCTACATTGAGCAACACCAGCCTAGATAGAAAATATTTTGGGCTACGCTTCTTCCCACAACAACAAGGTGGTGGTTCTGGCACAACATTCGCTCTAGCAGGAAGTGCTTATAACATCACTGTATATGAACGTTGGGCAGGATCATATGCTGGATCGAATGGTGTAGGTATTAATCAAGCAGATTTAAGCAGTAACGCCACAACATCAGCAGCAGGTAATAATTATTTCGGTAACGATTTAACCAGTATGACTCAGAATACTGGAGGATTCTTATACTTGTTTGCTCATCCTAGATATTTTGCAGTTCAAGGTAAGACTTTCAGTAATGCACAACAACGTTGGCAAGGATGTATTGAATTTGAGCGTGCTCAACCTGAAGATACTGCCACTGGCCTAGGTTCAACTACAGGTATTACATTTAACGTTGGTGCACCTATTCTAACTGCCGGTGGTCAACAAATTGGTGGTGCTAATGCCAATGCTCCTGCATTGAATATTGCTCCATGGCCTTGCTTTGCCTACTTTAATGGAGAACGTTTCCCAGTGGGTGCATCACAACAAGTTACATTACCTGTATTCCAAACCTATGGTGTTCATGGCATGTTATTTGCTTGTCCAAGAGTTCGCTGCTCTACAGGTGATTTGACAGGACAAAATGCACACGTTTATAGTAGTTGCACAATTACTACAGGTTCATGGGGACATATGGTAGAGTTTATGGGTTCGGGTGCATATAGAGATCCTGGTGCTCCTTCATTAGGTGCTTTACCTGCACAAACTGCGGGTTTCTTTCCACAGTTACATCTAGGACAAATTGTTCCTGTTTATACCAATGTATATAACAGCAAGCGTTTTATGTTCAGTCCAGTAGTTGTACTTGGTCCTAAGTATGATCCAGATATCCGCGGTAGAATATATGGATTGAAGGTTATACCAAGTGCTCTAGGAACACTAATGGACACAGTAAGTGTTACCATTGACAGCAACTTTTTCTATAACGCCAGTGGAACAGCCACTGACCATTGGGTACTGACCAGTTCAGTTTCATCATTTAAAGTTACAATGGCCAATACTGTGACAATATCTCAACAGTGGAGAAGTTTAGAAGATAATGTTATTCAAGCACAAAACTCTTCTGTAGCCTATACAAATAACTTTAGATTTGCTTTACCGGCCTAATTAAAAAGTCTAAGTAAAAAGAAATACCCGTTTTTAAACGGGTATTTTTTTGAATAAATATCATAATTATGCCCGCTACTGTTTTCCCTGCTTCTGGTTATTCATTTAGAGTAACTGCCACTGATGATGTAACCAGTAATGCTGCGGCATGGTATCTTAACGATCTTAACACTTTAACCACAAGCCCTAATACAGCAACAAATAAAACATTTTATTATGAAAATAATAATGTTGCTGCTGTGGGCACATTTACATCTGTAAGAATTTATACAACTAGCACGGTTGAAATCACCTACGATGCTGCCACTTATTCAATAGTAAGTAATGATGAAAGTACATCAAATTTTATTCCTTATTATATTAATGAATTAAATGTTCTAACTTCAAGAAGAAATACCACTAATATTAGAACATTTTTCATAAACAATTACAATAATACTAATCTAGGAAATTTTGTAAGAGTCAGAATATCTGGTACATTATATAGTGAAGAAATAGATGTAATTCAAAGAACTAACAATAGTTTTACAATTGCTATTCCGCCTAATTGGCCCGCAATTAGTGTTGGATTGTCTGTGAACATAGGTAGGTATGCTTATACACCAATAACTGCCTATAGTGAAGTTATCGCTGTTAATAGTAATACAAATAGAACATTTTCATTGACTAAACCAATAGGCTTCCCAGAAGTTGGATCAACAATTTATGCCATACTCCCTGCAGGCGTGTTTGGGGTTGCTGATCCTGTTGGAATCGTATCTACATTGACTAATGCAGTTGCAGAAAAGAGATTGACAAGAATAATCGAACCGCCTAGGTTACCGATTGTAGTGGCAAATACCAAAGGAATTAAGGTAGATTTAAAAAATGATAGAGCACCTAATAGTTTCGGTATAACCAGATCATTGACAAAAATAGGCGAACCATTTGCAGTTCAAAGTAGACAGAGATCGTTAACCACATCAACTGATATTCTATACTTAAGTTATCCATTAAAAATATTAGGTAGTAATTTAGTTAGAAATATAGATCTATCATGGTATATACGTGATAATGATATAGTTTCATTAACTAGGTCTACAAGTAGTTTTGTAACCTATAATTTTATCAATCCAAATGATCCATTTAATCTAGGAGTTTATACCAAAGCCAAATTATACAACCCAGTATGGGAAAAAGTTGTTGATGTTTTTACAAATACAAACAATTCTATCACAGTTCTTAGATCAGAAGAGATTCCTGAAGTAAGCCAACTTAATGTATTTTTAGGCAATACTGCTACATTTACCACTGCATCGTTGAGTAATAGTAATACCATACCTCTTATTAATTATATTAAGAGTCCTGCTGTTGATCCAAGATCAAATATTGCCAGTTCTTTAATAAATCGCTCTGGAATTAAGGTGGTAGGTGATCCTATTAGACTGAGAACAGAAAAGATTATATTACAGAATTTGATTAGAGAACCAATTGTCCTACAATCTCGCACAGTAACCTATACCAATTTCACTTCTACAATATTTACAGATCTAATTAGAGTAACAGGCAGATCCGGTATAACCACAGATTTAACCAACTATTATATCTATGAAAATAATACTCTATTAGTTCAAAGATCATCCAGCAGTTTTGTCACACTGTTTTTTAATAATCCAAACAATAATCAAAATATCGGATCTATTACAGCAGTAAGGTTAATTAGTCCTAGGTTTGATATAACTCTTAGTGTGCAAAGTTTTACATCTGATAGCGTGACTGTTGCTGATGTTTTAGGATTCAATAATTTTCAAACTGCCCAAACTGTAAATGACCTATCTATAAGATTAGGTATAAATTTCTCCGATAGGTCTGTAACTTATAGTAACAGTAATGTAACTCCACTTGTAGAAAAGTTAAAAACAAGTGCTATTACTACTCCAAATAGTCTTATAGTTCCTAAATTAATAATAAGCAGTCCTGTAAGAGACACAGGAATTAGAATTAGGCATACTGATTTTAGAGTTATGACGAAGGTGGTAGGTGAATCTAGAGCACTTCGTACAGAACAGACTTCAACAGCAGTTTTACAAAAAACTCAACTTCAAGTTAAAGAACCTATAGTTTTACCATCTAGGACTGTAACAACATCTAGTTTTACCAACACCATATATACTGAACCTATAAGGATTACAGGCAGTTCTGGAGTTACATCTAATTTTGCTACTAGTTATGTTTTTGAAAATGTTTCATTTACATTAACAAGATCAACTGCTAGTAGTGTCATTCTGTATTTTAATAATCCCAACAACAACGTCAATATTGGAAATATTGTAACAGCAAGGTTGGTTAGTCCTAGGTTTGATATCATAGTAAACGTCCAATCATATACCACTGACAGTATTACAGTTGTAGACATTTTTAGTTTTAATAATATACAATCTTCAAATAGCATCAATGACCTTACTGTGAGATTAGGATTAAACTTTGCAGACAGATCAGTATCTATTAACAATGCCAATAGAGTCGCACTGATTAATCCATTTAAAACATCAGTGGCCTTTAATTCAAGGGTTGATACACTGGGTAATACTAAGATCAGAGATAGAAACTTTAGCACTATAGAAATACCAAGAGTCAGTTTCTATAGAAACATTAGTAGTTTACGAGATACCATAACCTATCAACCACAAAACATTGTAACACCTGCAACAACTACGCTGTTATTCAGTAATTTAATAGATATTGGTGGTACTACAAAAACAACTTCTACCTTTGTTTCATACTATGTAAATGAAAATAATACAGTAACAACTTACACAGTATCTACAACCACAACCACACTGCTGTTTGCAAATACTACGCCATGGGCACCTACACCCTCTGTGGTAAGATTGTTTGCCTATAGAACAGTTGACGGAAACGAAAATGCTGTATATGATGTTACATTACCCATAGTTTCTGTAAACAGTCAAAGTGTTACAGTAAATTGGCAGACATTTGAATATAAAATACGAGTTCAATTAGGCAGTGTCATAACAGTTAGTGGAGGAACCAGAGCCAATTACTATACCGGTGGATTAGCCATTGCTAATTTAAATGCTCAAAGATTTAAAGCAGATAGAAATCATGTGTTTACCATAGGTCAAGGAGGAGTTCTAAGAACAGCCAATCAAAAGTTATCGGCTATCACAGTACCCTTGGCTGTATCTAAATTCAATCAATCTATTGTAATTAGGGGTGAAGGTCGAACAATACCACAAAGAACAACCACTGTAACTACTGCCTCTACATTGATATTAGAACCATTTCCGGTATATGTTTGGGGTAAGACAGAAACTACTAGTACAGCGGTTAAATGGTATTATAATGAAGAAAATATATTACAAACAACTAATTCTACATCAAGTTTAGTTACTCTATATTTTGATGGACTTCCAATTTATCAAAGAACATCAGCACCATTTATTAAACTATTTGCTCCAAACGCAGGCTATGATTACGTTTATCCAGTGGTCACTGCAACAGTAGATAGTGTCACAGTACAGAACATTGGAATATTTCCCAGTGTAAGTGGCATGTATTTTTATTGGGCAAGACAACGTCAAATAGAATCAATTAGTTACAATGATGTAGGTCAAATACCTCAACTTAGAGCACAGAAGTTTGGCCAGTTTCAAGATCCTACCACTAATAAAGTATATTCAAGTTTTACCAGCACAGAACAAGGTTTCATTGTCTATGATAGGCATGTGACCGGAATTGCCTATGTGGGATCATCTACCGAACTTACTCTTAATGCACCTATCATTGCTCCTGCTCAAGGTCAATTTGCAAAGATACAATATGTAGATAACAATTATTATAGAACAGTACCAAACACCCGTAGAGCAGTGAGATTTAACGGTGTAGATACATTTATAAGATTCAGTGCCAGTACAGTAATAGGTGCTCAACCAAGCAGAACTACTCCTGTTATGGCTGAGGCTTGGATCAATTTAGATTCAGCAGAAGGCTGTATCATAATGAGCGAGGAATATACAGGAGGTGCAGATCCTATTAATTTGACCTTGGCAGTGGGCAATGCACCAGGTGTATCAGGCACAAGAGTATGGTTTGGATTTTATGACGGTGTGGCCTGGGCATATGCTACAACAAATAGATCGTTAGATGCAGGAAAGTGGTATCATGTCGCAGGGCAGTTTGATGGCACACAGATTAGAATGTACATTGATGGCGTTCAAGATGGTACAGCAGTTGCACCTGTTGCCGGATGGAATACCACAGCCAGTGCTGGCTCTCTTTTCTATATAGGTCGCCGTTGGGATACTTTTGCTGGAGATGGTCAAAGACCCTTCTTTAAAGGTTTAATATATCAAGCCAGAGTGGTATTGGGACAATTGGTTTATACGAAGAATTTCGTTCCACCACTGAATACTGCACTTACAGAAAATTCAGGTGCTACTAAATTCCTAGCTTGTGCTTTCCCTATAGATCAACCTGTGGCACAAAATTGGGTTGGCTTCCAAACACCCTTATCTTATCAAATTAACGGTGCTTTGACCTTTGAAATTGCCAGCATACCTCCAAGGTATACCTTTGATGCCTATCCTGAAGAAATCTATGAAATCAACAGCGCAACTACAACTAAAATATATCTCAAAGGTCGTATAGCATATAGACCAATAACCAATACAGAATATTTGCAGGACGACACTGCTGATAGACCAATTAATACATTTGACGTATATTTCTTAGGTGTTACACAAAATTATTCTGTGGTTAGATCTACTTTTACAATAACCACAAGCACTTTGGTATTAGGTAATTTAAGACAAAGTGTCCCAAGAGTTGCATTTGGAATAGAAATACCAAGAGTTGGTAAAACACTATCTATTCCGAAATTAAGAGAAACATTGCCTTTTTCTAGCAAGTCAGTGATTAGTGTCAATTCTGTGACACAGATGACTTTTAGCACAACTCCATTACCTGTATATGGTATTACACAGTCTACTTCAACATTTATTAGTTACTATGTAAATGAAAGCAATACTCTAATCACTATTCCAACAGGCACAGCCTTGGTGACTTTATACCTAGGTCTTAATCCAGAATACTATAGACCATTAGGTACCACTGTAAGAATTGTTAATAACAACAACGGTTATGACGTTCAATATAATATTGTAGCATCAACTGTAGATAGTATAACCATAGCCAATGCCAGAGATCTTCCAAGTGTAAGTGGTATGGTTGTATATTATGGAAGTGTGCAAACCAGTTATCCAAGTGTTAATTTTTCAGACAGCAATGCAGTAGGTCGTATTAATAAAAATACAGTGGGACAAACTTGGTTTGAAACTAGAAGAGAGACAGCAGGACAAATTAGGCAAAGTTTGATAGTCAAAGGAGATAGATCTGATAATCAACTTTATTCTAATACAAATTTTGTTAGTCAACTAAGAAAAGGTGCTATAACTTTACGCAATGTTATTGAAATACCTAGAGAATTTAAATTTTCCACAGCACCTAAAATAGCAGATCCTGGCAGATATCAAAATCCTACATATACTATAACCACTGGATCAGAAACAATATTTTATAATGCCATAGGCCTTGGTAGAATTGCTTCTACAACAACATTTGTTACCTATTATGTCTATGAAAATAATACAATTCAATCAATTTATAGCACAGGCACACAAAAAGTTTTCAACTTTAGCGAAGGTGTAAATCCATCATTAGGATTCACCAGTGTAAGAATACAAGGTTATAGATTTGAAACAGTTGGAGAAAATGTAATATTTGATATTACATTACCAATAGCGGCTATCACAACAAATACCATAGCAGTTAACTTTCCCGAACCATTTCCAGACTTGCTCTACAGAGCCAGTTTAGGCAAAACATTTACAACATTTAGCCAAAGGTTCTCAGGAACTAATGCAGTAACACTGATCAATCCTTTCAAAACACCTGTTGTTGAGAACAATCAAAGACCTCCTGCTCTAGGTCAGATCAATAAGAGATTGACCGTTGTACGAGATCTACAACCTACAAATAATTTTCAAATTGGCAATTATGGGCAGACCAAGATTAGATTAGCCGGTGACAGAACTTTCATTTCAACTACCACAGTTTCTACTACCAGTGCTCAATTAATTTATCTAGAGCCTGTGGCAATTTCAGGAAATAACAGGTCTACTAGCACCTTTGTCAGTTATTATATCAGTGAAGAACAAGCATTTACTACTTTCAATTCAACTAGCGTTAATATAACTCTGTATTTTGATAGAACTGTGCAGGTTACCGCAGATTATACTGTGGCAAGATTTACTAACTTTATTAATTATGAATTTACAACGACTATAGTCAGTGTTAATAGCCAAAGTGTAACTATTGTAAATCCTCAATTACTCACTCAAACACTACCTAATGGTGGGCTCACTGTATACTTAGGCAAGGTGTGGCCTGGACAGGTATTCCGCAGAGTGACCAACGACAGCGCATTACAGATACCAGGTATCAACTTATTAAAGATACCATCGTTGCCTACTTCGAATAGATTCGGTGGAATTGAAATTCCTACTACAGTTGCCAAGTTGAATGTCAATACTCCACTGCGATATATTTCAAATATTAATAGATTCACAGTAACTCCTGTGAGAGTTATTAACAGTTTAAGAGCAGAAAGAAATGCTGATCCTCATAGAACAAGAACTGTAACTACTACAACCAGTTTAACTTTTGAAACCACAGCGTTTAGAGTATACGGAACTAATCTTTCTACTTCTACCGCTGTAAGATACTACTTAGATGATGGTGATATCCTTAGAACCATCGCAACCACTTCTACCTCTTTACAATTACTGTTAGGAGAATTGCCAATTTACCTTCAACTGCAAGGTAGAACAACACATATTAGAGTGATCAATAGCACAGGCTTTGATCAACAATTTACCATTACTAATTTCACAAGAGATAGTGTAAGTATCCAACAACCTATATACTTTCCATCTATAAGTGATATAACAATTTATTTCGGTGCAGTAAGAAGTTTTGATACATTGACTTGGAATGATACGAATTCAGTGGCAAAACTCAATTACAAATGGACTAACTGGCATACTCACCTTGTGCAGCCAGTGGCTCTGTTGAACAAGAGTTTAATAGTATTAAAAGATATAGCCAATAAGACAACAACTACATCTATTTGGACAAATACTTCAGTAATACAGAAACCTGTCACAGCAATCAAAGGTGTTATAGAAGTTCCGAGAACAGACAAAGTAACTCGTCCTATTATTGTAAAAGATGTTACACAATATACTTCTCGCTCGGTAACAAGATCAACTTCGTCGGCAATAATCTTTTTAGGTCCATTCGATGCTACAGGAAAAATTGGTTCAACATCTTCCTTCCTATCAAGTTATATATTCGACAGTGATATAATTTTTGATTATACTTTTACCGGAACAACAGCCACTCTATACTTTAGTAACTATATTGCACCTGCAAATGAAAATTATTCCTTAATAAGAGTTCAGGGATTTGACAGTGGTTTTGATTTGCCTATTTTTGATCAAATTTATGCTGTAAATACCTACACCAATAACACAGTAAGCTTTAATTTTACTGGGACATTACCGGGCAGTAGATATCGTGTATTCTTGGGCAGATCTGTTACATCTTCTACTGCGACATTAAGCGATGCAGGAAATGTTGCTCTTATTAATAGAGTAAAAAATTATCAGGGATTCAGTTTTGTTGATACACCAATATCAAGTGTATTAGAAAAACGTAGTATAGTTGTTAAAGATTTTGTAAACAATATAAGAGTTGGACAGGCCAGAGCACTGACAAAGATAGCAGGAGATAGGTCATATAGCGTAACAACTTCTACTATATCGTATTCTACTTCAACAATTTATTTAGATCCAGTTGTTGTATCAGGTATCAATCGTAGCCAAACTAATTTCACTCAAACTTATATCAATGACGGAGATTTGATAACTGTTACAAATAATACCAGTACCATAGTAACCTTAAACTTGGCTCAAAATATTCCCTATACTGGATTGGCCAATGTTGTGAGAATAGCAAGGTATGGTGCAGGATTTTATGTAGGCAATCGATTCTTCATTACAAACACAGAATTTGAAGTTACCTATCCTATTATCAGTTATACAACCAGCAGTGTAACCATTAATATAGGAAATAATCTTTCATACTTTGATCCCAATATTAGATCTTTAGCAGCATATATTGGACAAAACTATCAACAACCAAATTCAATCAGTGTAACAAATACCAGTACATTGGCCGTTACACACGTCACTGCCTTTAAACCTGTAATTGGAATAACTTCCTTTGCCCTTTCACCAATCACTGCAAAGTTATCTGTAGCCAACAAGGTTAAAGGTATAGATGTTCCTATAAGAATAGATACATTTAAACCTAAATCTAGTGCAACATTAAAGGGTTTCTTTGCCACAACTACTACCGCTGCCCCAGGCAAAGTAATTTCTATCCCAACAGTGAAAGATGGATACTATCCTAATCTTAACACTAGAACAAGAACAGTTACAACTAATACCACTGTAGTATATGAAGCAGATGTCTATAGAATATATGGAACTAGTCTTACTACCAGTTCATTTATCAGCAGTTATGTTTTCGAAACAGACCTAATTACAACATCTACCACAGCCGCTTCAACTATTACTCTGTTTATGGGAAGCCTACCTGTAATTGATCCAGGTCTAGGTTTATATGTAAGAATAACTAATTTCACTAGTTTCAATACTGTGACTCAGGTCTTGAGTAGAACAGCAGGATCTATTGTAATTAACACTCCAGTAGGTCTTCCAAGTATTTCAAGTTTATTTTTATATTTCGGTGCATTAAGAAATGTAGAAACTGTTTCATATGCTGACAATAATTTCAATGAATTAAATTTATTCACTGATGTTGCGTCCGGTGTTGCGTTTAGAAAAGAATTAATAACCTATCCTACATTTACTCCTATATCTGTGGCTTCAACAGGAACAGGCACATTCTTCTCTTTAAATTATATGTCGTTTCTGCAAGGACAACAGGCATTTACTACACCTGGAACATATACGTGGATCGCTCCACCTGGTGTAACAACAGTTAGTGTAGTAGTTGTAGGTGGTGGAGGACGAGGCGGATTTGGGGGACAATCAGCGACCTATAGAGCATCGGGAGGAGGTGGTGGTGGTCTAGGTTATAGAAATAATATCACTGTTATTCCAGGACAGGCCTACACCGTGGTAGTAGGTGCAGGTGGTAGTACCAGCATTGCTGTAGCGGCTGACACTTCTAGCCTAGGCGCTAATGGCGGAGACAGCTTTTTCATTAATTCAAGTTTGGTATTAGGACGTGGAGGTACTGGAGGAGGATCCCAGACAGTTAGTCCAGTAGGCGGTGGTTTTATAGGTGATGGTGGTGGAACAGGCGGAACAGGCGGTAGTGCAGGACAAAATGCTCAAGCAGGAGGCGGTGGTGGTGCTGGAGGTTACACGGGCAACGGGGGAGATGCCGGCGGATTTGCCTTTAGTTCTCCTGGTGCCGCAACAGCCACAGCAGGAAGTGGTGGCGGTGGTGGTGGTGGTGATAAAGGAACTGGTCGTGCTAACGAAAGCCCAGGATATGCAGGTGGTGGTGTAGGACTACTGGGCCTAGGTTCAAATGGTGCAGCAGGGTCAAGTGGTGTTGGTGGTGGAGGTAGCGGCGGCACCAACGGTGTTATAGCCACAGATATTGGAGGCGCTTACGGTGGCGGTGGTCCTGCAAACAACGGCGCAGGCGGTAGTGGTGCTGTAAGGATTATATGGGGAACTAATAGAGCATTTCCATCAACATCAACAAATGATCTAAATCTAATAAACACTTTACCAAAACCAGGTGATTATGTAAAAATATCTGATCTAGTAGGTAATGCTGTGCTAACAAGAATTTACGATTCTGGCTTAACAGGTATAACTGTTCCTACTACCGATCTAACAACATTAACAGGTTCATCTTCAACCTGGTCGTTAATTTTATGGGATCCAAGTGTTTATCCTCAAACACAGGTTAGAACCACGGTTGCACCTACTAAACCTAGAGAATTATTTTATTACAGCAATATTTCAGCAATAAGGTATGGTAGAAAATTAACTGTCTATCCCAATGAGGCTGTTAGTCCAGTAAATAATATTCCTCCTAAAACCAGAACTGCTTCTACAAATGTTAACACCATTGTATATGATCCGGAACCATTTTTCATCTATGGAACAAACAATACCCCTCAAACCAATCTTTCTTGGTACACTACAGAAACTAATTTCATAGTATTTGATAGTGCTCCCTATCTATTAGAACTTAAACTTGGTGCAAGGGGTGCAACTTATGGACTTAATTTCTTTAATCAATATGCTTATGTAAGATTAGTTAATAATACAGGATATGATCAATGGTTTGGTATTATAGCTAGGTCATCTGATAGCATCTCTATTTTTAATCCATATAACCTTCCAAGTATTTCATCTTTAAGCATGTATTTTGGAAGAATTAGACAAACTGATTTTCTATTTTGGAACGACCAAGGCATTGTTCCAACATTTACCTCTACCTTGGCGTTATACACTGCCACAATCAATCCACCTAGAATAATTTTATCAGAAGTTGGATTAATCACTGTTCCTTATAATTTTAGATCTGTTAATAGAGTAATTGAAAGTACAATATACAGCACTGCTACAAATTTGGTTGGTAGAACCGCATCACCAATGGCTCTGTTCACTGATACAAGAGCAGGTATAGGTTACAATAAACTTACCACTGGCTATTATAGTGCTCCTATTGCTCTAAGTTCTACAACATCAGTTACTTCTACTACTACAATTTTACAATTTTTAAATCAGGCCATAGGGCAGCAGGCCTATACTACAGCAGGAACTTATTCTTGGACTGCTCCTGCTAACGTGTTTTATGTTTCTGCGGTGGCAGTCGGTGGTGGTGGTGCTGGAGGTGTAGGTCGTGCATTTGGAGATAGACAAAGAGGTGGAGGTGGAGGTGGCGGATTAGGTTGGAAGAATATGATTCCGGTTGTTCCTGGCCAAAGTTACACAGTACAAGTTGGTGCTGCTGGAACAGGTACAAGTTCAGCCACTGGAGCAGGTCCTTTTGGTAATGGAAATCCTGGTGAAGCAAGTTTCTTCATAAACACTGCTACGGTTGCTGGCTTTGGAGGTACGGGGGCAACAAATGTTAATTTTGCAGGAGTAGCTGGTGTAGGGGGTGGTTATATAGGAGATGGTGGTGGATTCGGTGGTAACGGTGGGGTTGATGTCACAACTATTTCTGAAGGTAGAGGTGGTGGAGGTGGAGGTGCTGGAGGTTATATAGGTAATGGTGGTAGAGGTGGAGATGGTACAAACAGTGCTATACCAGCCACTCAACCGACTAACGGAGCAGGTGGTGGCGGCGCAGGTGGATCTTCTGTTTATGGAACCTTTAATGATAACGGTAATGCACAGGCATCATCGGGTGCAGGTGGTGGTGTTGGTTTATTTGGATATACGGCAAACGGTATAGCGACACCAAACCAAATTTGGGTTGGAAATCCAGGAAGTTCAGTTGTATTAGGTGGTGGAGGTGGATCCGGAGGAGCACAAGGTGGTAGTGGTCAGACAGCATTTGCCACAGGATTACCGATGCCTGGTGCCGCAGGAGGTGCATATGGTGCAGGTGGTGGTGGAACTGGAGCAGGTGGTACAGGTTCACCTATCTATACAGGTGGTAATGGTGGAGGTGGCGCTGTAAGATTAATTTGGGGAACCGGTAGAGGATTCCCAAGTATGTTTACCGCTGATCAAAGTTCAATTGATCTTACTTCACAAATAAGAGTAGGTGATGCTGTAAGAATTGTAGATTCAGCCGGTACTATAGGCACAGCAGAGATAACTGCTATTACAACTACAACAATGTCTGTAAA
>Ga0214917_10002807_pt1 | contig 20831 bp, 27 predicted proteins | sample LL_1208_BB_MetaG_FD_177983 | JGI IMG/M metagenome (GOLD analysis project Ga0214917, IMG submission 177983) | Freshwater microbial communities from Lake Lanier, Atlanta, Georgia, United States - LL_1208_BB | ecosystem: Environmental > Aquatic > Freshwater > Lake | place: USA: Georgia | collected...
ATGAGCGACAGCGACCTGCTCCTCGGGCTCGGTCAGGTCACTGACAACGACATCTACATCAGCGACTACCGCCCCCTGCCCGGGCAGACGGACGGGCTCGGTCAGGCAACCGACAACGACATCGCCATTTCGGACTACCAGCCGCTCCCCGGCCAGACCGATGGGCTCGGGCAGGCTGGTGACGTGTACACCAAGGACCTGATGGCGTTCCCGGGGCAGTCTGGGTCCAGCGGGTACTCCTCGCTCGGCGCCATCCTGTCGTAATACCGAAAGGAACTGACACATGGCTCCTCGACGTTGCAAGTTCGGCAAGGTGAAGTCCGGTGCCCGCAAGGGTCTGTGCCGGAAGCAGAAGGTGTCTGGTGCCGCCAAGCGCAAGGGTCCGCTCCGTGGTGCGGCGGCTCGCGCCGTGGCGTGCAAGGGGCGCAAGGGCTCGGAGTTCCGCGCCTGCCTGCGCACCAAGGGCGACAGCAGCAAGTCCACCGGGACCGGCATGTACCTCAACGGTATGCGCCGTCGCCGCAAGTCTCGCCGGTAGTACCGAAGTTCAACCATCAACCCATTCGTAGTTCCGCAGTTCAACCCGTGGGGTGAACCCCCACACAAAACGAGGCAAATCACATGGCTTCTGCCGTTCCCGTTCCTGAGCAGCCCGGTCGTCTGTACATCCCCGCCACTGGTTCCGTCGTGCAGCAGGACCAGCAGTACGAGGGTGACTTCTACGACACCGTGGAGTTCACCACGTTCGCCGTGGGCACCAGCAAGCTGCCCTTCAAGGACCAGACGAACAAGGACCTCCAGTTCACCAACCTGACCCAGACCAAGCGCATCCCGTCCTACGCCAAGCTGAAGTTGCAGCGGCTCGGCGTCCACGTGCGTCAGTGGGACATCACGGCCCGCCCGTCCCCCGAGGACGTGGTGTGCCTGTACGAGATGACCTCGCTGCGCTTCACGCTCGGCCAGACCAATCTCATCGCGGAAGGCCCGCTGCTCGTGTACTCGTCCGGTCTGGGTCTGACGGGCGTGTCCACGGCCAACAACTTCTCCGTGCTGAGCAACGGCGTGGCCTCGCAGGCCGCCGCGCCGCGTCTGCGCGAGGAGTCGGACATCTCGGACAAGATTGACCTCAACTGCGTCCTGTCCGTGGGCAGCAACGCCGCGTGGTCCGCGACCACGCAGCCGACCATCGTGGGCAACCTCGCCGGTCAGGCGTCCATCCTGTGCTCCGTGTTCCTGCACGGCATCATCACGCGCCCGCTGGGTTCGTAATGACGGTGCGGCTTCTGGCCGCGCTGGCGCTGGACAAGGAGAGCCCTCACAGCCCCGGTGGCTGTGGGGGCTTTCCCCTTTTTGGAGTCATGGCTTGAGCGGCTCTTGCAGTCACGACTCCCGCGTGCGAGGCTGCTGAGCGCGGCGCAATCTTGCACGCACCAACGCAGCAGCCCTCGTGGCGCCACCTGCGGGTGGCCTCCATCAAGGAGAGTACAACGTGAACGGCATCAACGGTCTTGGTCAGGTGATGGCGGCAGTGAACCAGAACATGGCGCAGATGAACGCCAACCTGCGCCAGATGGGTGACGGCGCGAGCAACGCCATCAGCGGCTACTATCTGGAGGCCAAGCGGTTCGTCCGCGCTTTCGACGAGCAGCGTGGTCTGCGCTACCGGCCCAGCACCATCACGCTGTCTGCGACCATCGTCGGTGCGGGCACTGCGGCTTCTGGCGCGGCGGACTTCCGCGTGGCGCAGAACGAGGACTTCCTCGTGCAGAGCATCCGTGGCTTCGTGTTGCTGAACGACCAGCCGAGCGAGCCTGCGCCCCCGGCGAACCTCGGCGCGACCATGACCCCGCAGGACCGCATCATCGCCAAGGCGGCGAACGTGCGCGTGCAGCTTCTCAACAAGGACACCAAGGTGCCTGTGTTTGAGAACGAGGGTCTGTCGCTCGCCACCTTCTGCCCGGAGGCGGGCGGCGAGGTCCTCATCTTCCAGCCGAACATCGTTCCCGGCTTCGTCATCCCGCACAACGTGACGATGCAGGTCCAGTTCGCGCTCCAGAGCAGCAACGCCTTCTTCAACACTGCAAGCACGTCCTACGGCATCACCATGACGGGCGTCTACATCAGCCGGGAACTCCGGTAAGTGGCGAGTGCGATTCCAGTTCCCGGTCAACCGGGACGGCTGTTCATCCCGGGCGTTGGTGTGATTGACCAACGCTTCGGGAGCGGACGCCCGGTGGCTGGACTCTACGAGGGACGAATGAAACTCAGCGACATCAGCATGGGTCAAATGGACGAACAGGAAATGGGTACTATCAGCGGGCTGGGGTATCTCGGCCAGAACCAGAATCCAGCAATCGCTGCGCAGATAGCGCAGAAGCAGGCAGCGCAGGCGGCAGTTACGCCCAAGATGATGGCCGAGGCCCAAAAGCTGCTCCTTGAGTTGGGCTACCCTGTGGGTGCAGCAGACGGACAGTTGCGCAACCGGACCAAGCTGGCCATCTCCGTCGTGCAGAAGAAGGCGGACACGCGCAGCATCCGAGGGGTGCTGGATGGTGCCACGCTGTTGAAGCTGCGGTCTGCTGCCGCAGGCGCCAAGTCGAACAGTGCCGAGTACAACAAGCTGAAAGCCACCGCCGACGAAATCAAGTCGCTGAACTCTGTCGGAGACGCGGTCATTGGCACTGCGGCTGCTGCGGCATCAACGGCGGCTGCTCCTGCTCCTGCCCCTGCACCGGCATCTGCGACCACGAGCACGGCCATTGTCCCCGCGCAGGGCGTCACCACGCCCGCCGCGACGGAACCGCTCGCACCTGCAACGGCGGGTGGCGGCTATGACTTCGCGGCCATGTTCAAGAACCCCATGTATTGGGTTGGCGTGGCGGCGGTCGTTGGCGTCGGCATCTGGTGGTACATGCGCAAGCGGGCCGCCCCGGTTGCGCAGATGGGTGAAGTTGAGACGCTCGCCCTTGAAGGGGCCAAGCCCAAGCGCAAGCGCCGCAAGCGCAAGAGCAAGAAGTAAGGAGCCACGCACATGCACATCGGTGACGTTCTGGAGTTTGAGGTTGACCAAGTCGTTTCTCGGCAAGACCACATGAGCGGTCTGGGTCAAGTGGGCGGCAAGCAGTCCTACGCCCGCACTGAAGGTTCAACCCTCAAGTCGATGCAGAAGCCGCTGGCCGTGTCTGCTGCGGTAGCTGCTGCCGCCAAGCCGCCTATTCCGACTGCGCAGGTCGTGAAGCCTGCTCCGACTGTCGCCGCTCCTGTCGCCGCTCCTGCGGCTACGGCGGACGCAGCGGCGGCGACGGCAGCCCCGGGCGCAGGCATGATGGACAAGGCCATGGACTACGCCAAGAAGAACCCGGTCATCGTTGGCGGGGTTGCCGTGGTGCTTGCCGCTGGTGCGTGGTGGTTCTGGTCGAAGCGTCGGGCGTCACCGGCTCCTGTGATGGGGCTGGCTGAGATGCACGCAGCGCCCAAGCGCAAGCGCCGCAAGTCCAAGTCCAAGCGCAAGAGCAAGAAGTAAGGGAGATGCCCATGTCGAAGATTGGTGACCTTGGAAACAGCGGGCTGGGGCAGGTTCCGGCCAACTGGAAGGACAATGCGAGCCGCGCCACGTTCTTGCAGCCGTGGCCGACGTTCAAGGGCAAGGGCACCATCGGCCCGCTGGAGCCCTACGGGAACCCGGCCTACGAAGGCTATGGCTACCCGGCTGCGGGATACGGCATCACACGGCGCAAGGTCGTGGGACTGGCTCTCCCCAAGGTCCCGGCAGGGCAACTGACTGCTGGCGGCTGGGAAGGCAAGGTGCCGCAGGGTCAGCGCATCACCTCCATGGGTACGCTGAATCCGCGCAGTGATGTCTTCACCAAGTCTCAGGTTGCCGTGCTGCAAGGGCTCGCAGCCCCGGTGAATGGGCTGGACTACGGCTTCCTGCGTGGCCTTGGGCAGACCGGCGACGAGGCAACCATCAAGCAGAAGTTGGCGGACTGGCTGGTGGGCGGTCCCATGCCTGAGTCTCTGGTCAAGGGCATCGTGGACAAGCTGGTTGCCGACGAGAAGGCTGTGGCTGAGACGTGGCAGACGGTCCAGAACCTCAAGAAGATGGCCAAGCCGCCGAAGGGTGTGGACATCGCGGCGCTCCAGAAGCGGCAGGAGGAGGCGTGGAGCAAGCTGAACACTGCCAAGTTCTACGCGCTGCTCATCCCTGAGTTTCAGAAGCGGCTGGGCTTCACTACGGGCAAGCCGCTGGTGACGAAGCCCGACTACAACTTCATCAAGGACAAGGCTGCCAGCAGCAGCACCTACTCCAAGGTGGCGGGATGGCTCCGCGAGAAGCTGGTCAGCACTGAGGCGGGCAACCTCATCAAGAAGGGCTACATGACCGGCTCGCTCAATGGGCTGGGCGCCATTGACCCCGTCAGTTGGGCTGTGGGCGGAACACTGGCTGTCGTGGCGCTCGCAGGCATCGCGGCTTGGTACAAGAACGGCGATGCACAGGCACTCGGCAACGAGGCAGCACGCATCCGTGCCGAGGCGCAGAAGACACTCACGCAGGCAGTCGCCAGCGGCAAGCTGTCGGCCAAGGAAGCGGCAGACTTGAACAAGTCCATGCCGTCTGAGCCGGTGCCGCCTCCGGGTGGTGGTGGGCTGGACATCGCCACCTACGCCAAGTACGGCGCAGCAGCGGTCGGCGTTCTCATCCTGCTCAACGTGGTCACGGCGACCAAGCAGGCGCTCCCCTCTGGCGCATGAGACTCTCGGAACTGGGACAGACGACCAGCAGCACCATCACCAAGGTCGGTGACCCCGGTGCTGCTGGTGGCACGGTGGTGAGTGTCACGGGCGGGTCTACGACCATGACCAGTGGCCCCACCATCGTGGCCAGCAGGACTGTGACCTCACAGCCTGTCGTCTCGTCCAGTTTCACACCTACCGCCGCTCCGACGCTGAGCACGACGAGCCCGACCTCGACGCTCCCGGGCAGCACCACCACGTCCACAGGCTCCGCAGGTCAGTACATCAGCGTGAGCAGCGTGCAGGCCCCAGCCCCCAAGCCAGTGAGCACGATTCAGCCGCAGCAGGCTGCTGCGCCTTCACCCACCAGCACTTCTTCTGGTGGGCAGGTGGCGACGGTGCTCACGGCAAGTGCGCCGAGCGTGCTTGGTCCAGTCACGACTCCTGTTGCACCTGCCGTGAGTTCGGCGTCGGCTCCTGCGAAGGCTGCTCCTCCGCTTGCACCCATCGCTGTGCGCCCTGCAACGCCCGGCGCAGCCGTGAAGATGCTGAGCACCACGGCAGCAGTGCTCAAGCCGCCTGCTGGAGTTGTTACGCCGAAGCCTGCTGCCGCTGCATCTACGGCAGTCTCGACATCCAAGCCATGGCTCGGCTACGGTCTGGCAGTTTTCGGCGTGCTCGCAGTAGTCTACGCCTTCAAGAAGAAACAGCAGTAACTCGACCTCTCTGGAGAACACACAATGGCGAAGATGAGTGATGTGAAGTACGGCGTGCCTGAGAACTTCCTGAGCGGGGTCGGGCAGTACGATTACAGCTACGACGACACGCTCATGGGGCTCGCGCTGGGCTGGGTCGGCGCGATGGACGACGACATCCTCATGGGGCTGAGCGGCATCGGTCGCATGGCCATGCCCGGGCAGCAGTTCAATGCGTTCGTGAAGATGTCCGACGCGCAGTTGGCTGCGTTCATCAACAAGAACCCGGCCAACATGCAGGCTCGCTCGGAGTTGATGCGCCGCAGGAAGCCCATGCCGCCTCCGGGGAAGCCCACCCCGTTCCTGCCTCCTCCCGTGAGGCCGCCGATGGTCCCCGGCGCACCCAAGTCGGTGATGGACGCCATCGTGAAGAACGCCGCTGAACTGAACGCCAAGAAGCAGGTCATCGCGGCGGTGCAGAAGAAGGCTGCGGAAGCCAACCCGCTGGTGGCCCTCAAGCTGGCGCAGCAGAAGAAGCGCACTTCGCCTCCGGGGTCCAACGAAGTCCGGGCAATCGGCACGGCAATCAACGCAGCAGCCAAGAAGGCGCTGTCCGCGAAGAAGGACGAGCAGGCAGCCAAGAAGCTGCTGGCGCAGTCCGACAAGCGCGGCGCTGCGGCCAAGGCTGTGTCGGCGCTGACCAAGGCGCGTGAGGCTGCCATCACGGCCAACAAGGCGGAAAAGACCCGTCTGACCCGTGCGCTGGACATCCTTGCGAACACGCTGAAGGCGCAGGCTGACTACCTCGACAGCCTCGTGAAGATGGAGTCGGCGCGTGGCGGGCAGAACCCCCGCACCATGGCGCTGTCTGCCACGGCCCAGACGCTCCGCGACCAGATTGCACGCATCAAGGCGCAGTCCGGTGTCGTGGCGGCCATGCCGAACGTCCCGGCCAACGCGCCGAGCCCGCAGCGCATCGCGGACCTCGCCAACAAGTTCAACATCCGCACGGCCAGCAAGAACAAGTTTATGCTGGACAAGGCCACGGTCAGCGTGCTGGGCGACCTTGCCGAGTCCCCGCTGGCGCAGGTGCAGGACTACGAGGGGGCGCTCATGTACTACGGCGCCGACAGCCTCGGACAGATGATGACCGACATGGAGTTCGACAACGCCAGCGAGGCGATGGGGCGTTTGTCTGGGCTCATGGGCGGCATCGGTTACACCGACACCACGCCGATTCTGGCTCAGGCCGATGATGTGGTGGCCAGCGCCAGCGCACTCGCGCAGACGACCTACACCGACGTGGTGCTCCCGGCTGCCGGTCTGGGCAATCTGGGCAACCTCGGCTTCTTCGGCCCGTCTTGGGAGAAGTGGTGCGACGACAACGTGCCGGGCGGCAAGACTGAAGCGGCCAAGGCGTACAAGGGTGACGTGGCCAAGTGCCGCGCTCAGCCCAACGTCATCGCCAAGGCGCAGGCTCCGTGGACGGCTACGGGCATCCAAGCCCGTGGCGGTGACGTGAACTGGGGCAAGGTGATTGCTGACGCCCCTGCGGCTATCGGCAAGGCCGTCGATGACGTGAAGAAGGCAGCCACGCAGGTCCAGCAGACGGTGGCCGGTAAGAAGCCGCCCCCGCCCGATGCTGCTAAGCCTCCGGTCGAGGTTCCTCCTCCCCCGGCAATCCAGCAGGCCAAGGAAGTGGCCATCGCCGTGGCCGACAAGGTCGTGGACGTGGCCACCACGAAGGCTGGCGGCGTGCCGGTCTACGTCTACGCAGTGGGCGGTCTGGCGGCTGTGGGCGCTGCCTACTTCTTCCTGATGCGGCCCAAGACGGCGTAGTTCTGGCTCTGGGAGCGAGTCATGCACCTCGGACTCACTATTCGTGAGCGGTGGTATGCACTGCCTCGCTCCCAGCAGCTTCTCATCGGGGGCGGCGCTGCGGCGCTGCTCCTGTTCATTCTGACGCGGAAGCCCGTGAGGTCTGCTGTGAGTGCTGCCATCTCTGAAGCTGAGCGAGCCATCCTCAAGGGCGTCGTTGCAGGCGGTCAGGAGGCGTACATCGACGCCTCATTCGTCATCGGCACCCGTGACGGTGTCAGTCCCTACCTGCTCATGGGGACGCTGTTCATCGAGTCCGGGTTCGGGCGGATGCTGACGAAGGGGACTGCGTTCGGGCAGACCGTCTACACGGGCGACTTCATTCCGCGCCCGGCAACGGCTGACCGGGACGCCTTCATGGCCAAGAACCCGCTCCCCGGCGCGAAGCGCGTGTACTGGGAGCGCCCGAAGCTGGGCAATTTGGCTGAGTTCAAGGGCGACATGTGGGTGCCCGCACACGACCTTCGCGTGGCTGCTGCTGGCGGCGACTTGCAGAAGGCGTACAGCAAGAACGGCGGCGTTGCTGGCGGGGTCGGCTGGGGCTTCACTCCGTGGCAGCTTGACTGGCAGGCGTTCGCCCCGGCGCTGGCCGCTGGCGCTGCGTGGGAACCGGAGAAGGCTACGGCAGAGGCCGTCAAGCTGATGAAGGCGAACATCAAGACCTTGAAGGCGAAGGGGCTGTCTGGTCCGACGCTGGTCAAGGGCGTCATCGCTGCCTACAACGCAGGCGCCGGTCGTGTGGCGAGCGCCGTGGCTGCGGGCAAGGACCTTGACACCGTCACGGCTCATCCGGGCTACGTGGCCAAGGTGATGTCCGTCGCACAGAAGGTTGGCAAGAACATCGAAATCGCGTAGGAGCGTGGTATGGCCTCCACACCATACTTCGACCGCGTCCTCACGAAGTCGGAACTCCAGCGAGTCTTGACTCAGGCTGGCGGCAAGCACAGCCCTGAGCGGTCCAAGCCCAGCATCAGCGTGTACAAGCTGAGCGGTGAAGGTGAGGGCATGGTCGAAGCGGCAGGCGGCGGCAAGTACCGGCTGCGCTTGTACCGGGGCAAGTGCGCCTGCTAGGTTCGGACGCATGGCCATCCGTCTCAGCTTCATCAGCGACTACTCCACGGGTGTGGCGGTGCAGCCTTCCGTCCAGCCGTTGGTCAATCCGGTCGTCCCGACGACCTACGCTGCAAACGCGCTCATGCGGCGCGGAGAGAATGGCCTCGCCCTGAGTGAGATTCCCGGTGAGCGCCGCGTGCGCACCGCGCTCAATGGTCTGGGCGAACTCGTCCAAGTCGTAACTTGAGCCATGCAAACTTCCCTCGTCTCTCTCGGTGACTGCGGCTGCGGTGGTGGTTGTGGCTGTCATGGGAAGCCTCGCCGTGCTGTGCGGCTCGTCATTGACACGCCCTATGTGCGAGGGAGCAACTCGGAACTGGGAATCACCAAGGCGCTGGGTTACGTGCTCGGCCTCAAGGGGCTGGAGCAGCGCAAGCTGGAGGACAGTGCCGGTCCCGTGATGACCCGGGCATCGAACGTGGCGAGTCTCACGGCCCTGTTCCTGCTCAAGTACAAGCCGGAAGCCCGCGAAGATGTCATGGTCCACTTCGGTGGGCTGAACTGGACGCAGGACGTTCTCAAGGTGGCGAAGAACTACCCCGGAGGCGCTGGGGTGGCCGACGCGGTGCGCTTCTCGCTCGGGCTGCACTTCCTCATCGGCATCATGGATGCTGAAGGCAAGCGCGACACTCCGTATGCCCGCGCCTACCTTGCGTTTGCTCGCATCTTCAAGGACGCGCAGGACCGACGTGCTGGCCGGGAGCCTGCGTCTACGCCCAAAGGGCTGGGCGGTCTGGGCGACCTCGGGGCGCTCGGGGACATGGTTTCCGACCAGAAGTGGTGTGAAGACAACGCAGGCAAGACCTACCCCGCCAACCAGTTGGACGCCTGCAAGCGGTGCCCCCAGCCCGGGACGGGTGGGCGCAACAACTGGAACTACTGGAAGGGCATCAGCGGCAAGTGGGAGTGCTTGGAAGACGCGCCTTCGACGGTGAACGGGCGCAAGAAGCGCGGCCTGCCTGCCTCATGGTCCCCGCCCCAGCCTGCGGGCGGCTATCCTGCGCCGCCGAACGTGGGCAGCGTGGACCGCGCCAAGTTCCAAGTGGCCTCCTGCGGCACCTTGGGTGCGGACCAGAACAGGGGCGAGAAGGAGCAGGGCATCCGCCGCGTGTTCAAGGAAGTCTTCGGGCGCGACCCCAACAACGCTGAGGTCCAATACTACGGCTACGTGAAGTGGTGCATCGGCCCGGACGGCAAGGGCGGCGTGGACGGTGACAAGTTCCGCAACAAGATGGTGGATGTGCGGTCGGCGATTCAAGCAGGGCGCGTCAACATCACGACCCCGGCTGTCAGTCCGGACGGCCCCATCAAGCCCGACGACACGGCGAAGCGCGACCTCGGCAGCGACATCACCAAGACGGCTCAGCAGGCCGCTGACGCTGCCTTCGACGTACTGAACCAAGGCGTCAACGTCTTCAAGGACGTGATGTGCAAGGGCTTCAAGCAGTTCCTTGGCCCTGTGGTGGGTGGCGTGCTCTGCGACATCATCACGTTCCTGCTCAACTCTGTCGCCGCCACCGCTGCCGCCGCTGTCAATGCTGCCGTGGAGATGCTCAAGGCCATCATCGAGGGCGTCCAACTGCTCGTGCAGGGCAAGGCTCCCGAGGCGTTGCAGGCCATCCTGAGCGGCATCAGCGTGGCTCTGTTCAGTGCCGTGGCACCCATCGCGGTCCCGCTGTTCATGGGGAACAAGAAGACGCTCAAGGAGGGCTTCGACATCCTCAACGAGAAGGCCAAGCGGGTGGCGAAGAAGAACCCGCTGTTCCCGGTCGTTCTCGTCATGGCTGTGGTGAACCTGCTGACCTCGCCCACGCTCAACACCATCACGGGTGTGACCATCGCGCTCGCCCCGCTGCTGGCGGTGTTCCTTGGGGACGCTTTCTCAAAGCTGCTGAAGATTACACTGGACGCCGCAGAGGACGGCATCGAGCGGTTCATCAAGCTGGCCGTCACCATCGTGCAGGGCGTCATGGCCTTGCAGGACATCATCCCCAAGCTGCGCGGCCAGTTGGAGGCGTTCTACCGCAAGAAGTTTGCGAATGGTCCCAACCTCAAGAACGTGGCCGACACGGTGGACAGCGTGCTCAAGGCGTTCCAGACCGGCTTCTCCAAGGTCGAGCAGGCCATCAAGCAGTTCCAGTTCAACAAGGTCATGGAGGCGGCGACCACGTTCCTCAACCTTGTGCCGGATGTCATCACGGCGCTGGTGGGCGAGGAGGGTGCGGCATCCATGCCCTCGCTCACGGACTGGCGTGCCGCAGTCACTAAGTCGGTCCAGAACTCGGCAGACCAGCAGCGGGCGCTTCAAGAGGGTGCCCTCCAGTTGCTCAAGGACCTGCCTGTGGCCGGTCAGTTGGTCGTGTTTGCGGAGCAGTCGAAGGGGCTGCCCATCGAGGACCGGGCGAAGGTGGCTGCCCAACTCATCGGGCCGGAAATCAAGAAGGATGCGACCTTCCCGCAGTTCGTCGCCGCCTTCCGAACTGAACTGCTCAAGGTGAACTGACCATGTCCAAGTGCAACGACCTTCACGGCCTCGGCCTGTCCCAAGAGGAAGTGAACCGCGCCATGCAGGCGCTTCTGACGGGGGACACGAAGCCTGCTCCCGCCAAGCCTGTGTCTACGGCTGCTCTCCCGGCTGCGGCTACTGCGGCGCCTCCGCAGAAGCCACTCATCAAGGCTGAGCCGCCCAAGCCGCAGGCTGCGGCTACGAAGGTCAAGGATGCAGCCCCCGCACTGGCGCCGCCTTCTCCCGCTGTCAGCCTGCTGGTCAAGTCAACGCCAGCGGTTCCGCCGCCCGCCAAGGGCGGTATCTTCGGTCCTCTGCTTGCGGGCGCCGCTGCGGGCTTCCTCGTCGGCGGTCCCGTGGGTGCTGTCGTGGGTGCCGGGGCTGGAGCACTGCTGGCCCCCAAGAAGTAGACGGCCAAGCCGTAACTCAAGTAGTCTCTCACCCGCCCTAAACGTGGGCCGTGTCCGGGGTCTTCCCGGCACGCACTTGAAGGACAACCATCATGGCTAACGCCCTGACGCTGACTGCTGCTGCTCTCCCTGCCGCCGTGGGCCCCCTCGCCGGGCTCAAGGACCTCGCCAACTCCAACGGCTCCAACTCTGCCGCTTGGACCTACGCCAACGGCGCTCCGGGCGCTGGCGACACCATCGCCAACGCGCAACTGCTCGCGGGCGTGGCGACCACGTCCCGCCTGTACTCCTTCCTGACCTTCAACTACGCCACGCAGGCGGACCTCGATGCGACCATCGCGGCGCTCGGCGTGGTTGTGTCCACGCAGTCGGCAACAGGTCTGCGCTTCATCACAGCCGCTCCGGGCGTTCCGACTGCGACCATCACCACGGTGGCTGCGACGGGCGCGATTCGCTTGTCCATCGCGTACAGCCAGAACTCCTAGTTTTCGGCTTCGGAGAAACTTCGGGGTGGTCGGGGAAACTCGGCCACCCCGTCGTCTTAGGAGGGCAGTCATGTCTGACCAGCTTCTCGTCAACGTCTTGGCTGTTGGTCCGCTCGCAGGCGGCGCGTCGATTGTGGTTCCGCATGGGTTGAAGTGGCGCAACCAAGGCGTGGTCCCCACGCAGGTACTCTGCGACCGCGCCAGCCCCATCCGCGTGGCCTCCACGAGCACCACGAGCATCACTTTCACGAATGGCGGCAGCGGGCCAGAGTCAGCGAACTTCCGAGCCGAGTACGACCACAGCATCCACGCGGTAGGGGCTACGCCTCTCAACTGGCAGGGCTACGTCGTCGGCACCATCGGAACGCTGGTATACCAGACCGCTGCGGTGCAGAGCATCACTGCGGCGGCGAACACCATCACCCCAACCACCACGTTCCACCGCGTCACCAACACGACCGGCGGCAACATCTCCCTTACCTCGACACCCACCATCAACTTTGCGGGTGCGGTGACGGGACAGTTGCTCATCATCCAGAACGTGAGAACGTCGAACGCGCACGTCACTGTGAGTCGCGGAGTGGCGGAAGGCTTGGCGCTGACCAACGCCACCAGAGTCTTGCAGGAAGGCGGCAGCCTGACGCTCATATTCGATGGTACGGTGTGGGTCGAGGTTGGTTACATCGTGGTAACCACGACTTAAACCTGTAGTACCCTTCAAGCAGGAGTCTTCAAGCCATGACTGGAAGCCAGCGACTCGACACCATTCTGATGTTCCTTGGCGCACTCGTGCCGCTGATGAGCGCCGCTGCCTCGTTCATCAACCATCTGGTTCGTCAGCGCACGGACGCTGGGCAGGAGGTCAGCCCGGCGCTGCTGAACACGGGTGCGTTCCTCAACGCAGCCTCCGTGAACGTGGACAAGGCCGTACAGCTTGCTCGCATGGCCAAGGGGCAGTCAGTCGCTACGACCGTCACGCAGTCTGCGCAGCCCACCACGCAGGTCACCCAGATTCCGCCCAATGAGTAGGGCCAAGCGCATCATGCTGCTCGTCGGCGGTGCCCTCGTCGCAGGAGGGGCCGCCGTCTTCGCCTTCTTCTACCTGTTCATCCCGGCCCAGCGGCGCAAGGGTGCCGAGGCACTGCTCCAAGCCGCGACCCAGAAGGCTGAGGCGCTTCGGGCAGCGGCCAAGGTGATTGAGGCTCACACCGAGCAGCAGGTGGCTAAGGTGGAGGCCAAGGCCGAGCAGGACAAGCAGCAGGACTCCATGGACTTCGCCAACGACTTCATCGCCAGCCGGGAGAAGAAATCGTGAGCAAGCTGGTCTTCGCAGCCTTCCTGCTGCTGTCTGCACTCAACGCATGGGCGGACGACGCTCCAAAGGCTGAGCCTGCTTGTCGCCGGGAGAATGGCCGGGTGTCGTGCTCTGAGGCGGGCTTCAAGACCATGACGGACGCGCTCATCGACTACCGCGCTGCCGAGGAGAAGTGGTCCCTGCGCCACACAGCCTGTGTCACGACTCGGGAGGCGGCTGAGACGAGCCTCGTGGCCTGCGAGGCTGGGCGGAAGGTGGCCGAGGACAAGCTGGCTGCCATCAAGCCCCCCAGCGTCCTGCGGCCCGTGCTGGCCGTCGCAGCAGCGGTGGTGGGTGCAGCAGCCCTGACCGGGGCGCTGGCGCTGGACGTTCCCCCGCAGGTGCGGCTGGGTCTGGGTGCAGGCGGCCTTGCCGGGGTGGCTGCGGGCTTCATCTTTGTGATACCTGAGAGACAGGAGAAGTAACCATGAACGAACTCGGACAAGCGCGGGTAAAGACCTTTGAGGAACTCGCTGCGGAACGGGCTGCCGCACAGCGTCAGGCTGCCCTCGATGCGCAGCGGCAGCGGGAGCAGCAGGTGCTCTACCTGACCCTGCTCTCGCAGGGCGGTTCTGGCGGCCCGGTCACCGAGGTGTCGTCCCCCATCACCGGAGACTTCATCACTGCGGACTACAAAGAACTGTTCCGCAACGACACCAACAACCCGGTGCGCGTGCAGGTGTTTGCAGACCTCACCAACCCGGGCGTGGGCGTCATTCTGGCCTTGACCCGCGACCGCTCGGACGTGGGCAAGATTGACCAGTTGACCCTGACGGCGAACGGGCGGACGGAATCTGTCACGACCATCCTGCTGCCCACCTACTCCTTGTGGGGTCGGGACTTCGACGCTGCGTTCTTCCCGATGCAGGCGACTGACGTGCTCCGCATCCGCATCTTTGACCCCGCCAAACTCATCAACTACGGGCAGTTGTACCCCGTGAACCAGACTAGGTACTAACCCATGCTCCGTCGCATCGTCCTCCTTGCAGCCGGGCTGCTCTCGCTCCATGCGGCGCCCGCCTTTGGCCAGAACGTCACCTACATCCGCCCGTCCAAGGGCAAGGCGCTGACCGTGGCCAGCGGCGTCTCGCTCGACGCCCCGGGCGCGGGCTCCACATCGGCGGTCTACGACTGGTCTGCGTTCATGGCTGCGCAGATGCGCGTCTCCCTGTTCAAGAACGGCAGCACGCCCATCAGCAGCTACACAGACTGCAACTGTGACGTGGAGGTGGTGACCACGGGAGCGCCTACCCCGGACGGCACCTTCACCGCCGAGTCGGACTTCTACGCGCAGGCCACTTTGACTGCGCCGCTGCTGTCGTCCATCACGTTCAACCTCGGCAACCTGTCTCCCTATGTGAAGTTCACGACGCGGCCCAAGGCGGGCTCTTGCACCCGCGTCACCGGGAACACCTGCACGGCTACGGTGTCTGTGGTGCCGTTCCCGCTGGACCAAAACGTGCGCGTGGCCTTCGGCGCCATCCCCACAGGTGTTGCCGCCCCGACCTCGGCAATCAGTCCTGTGCAGGTCGGCGGCCTCTACCGCCAGTACGACACCGCCCTCGGCGTGGTGAACCTGTACGGTGCTGCGCTGCCGATGCGTTTTGACCGCAACTCAGCCCTTATGACGACGGCAGGCACGGCTTCGGGCAACAACAGCATCGTGGCTCCGGTGGCGGTGGCTGCTGCGGGACCGGCCACGGTCTACTCGGTCGGCACGTTGGCTCCGTCCTGCACCGACTACACGGTTCCGTCCAACAACACCTGCTTCGCGGACCAGAACAGCGTCACCATCCAGAACGTCGGCACGGTGGCGGCGTTCTGTGCGTTCATCGCCACGACGGCAGCCCCGCTGCCTGTGGTGTCAGCAGCCAACTACCAGTTCGTGTTGGCGGGTGGCGCGGTGGCCGGTGACGGCACGGGGGGCGAGCGCACGTTCAACAACGTCATCAAGCCCCAGAGCGCAATCTCCTGCATCACGTCGGCTGGTTCCACCTCCATCGCTGTCATGCCGTACTGAGGGAGCCATGACTACTCGCTTGCTCGCGCTCATCACGGCGCTGACTGCTGTCACCGCTTCGGCCCAGACGTACATCCGCCCATCCAAGGGCAAGTCCCTGACGCTCGCCACCAATGTCAGCCTCGATGTCTCGGCTGACCCCGCCGTGCTCTCTCCGGTCTACGACTGGACGGCGTTCTCCGGGGCACAGGTGCGCATGTACATCACGAAGAACGGTGCGCCCATCACGGACATCCTCACCAACTGCAACTGCATCCCCACGGTGTGGACGCTCGGGAGCCAGACCCCAGACGGGAACTTCGTGCTCCAGAGCGACTTCACGGCTAGCACGTCCTTCTTCGCCAACAACACGGCTTCCATTACGTTCACCGTGGGCAACACCTCGCCGTACCTCCAGTTCAACACCCGCGTCCCAGCGGCAGCGTGCCCTCCGGTCATCGACCCAGCCAAGACTGGCTGTAAGTTGCAGGTCACGACGGTGCCCTTCCCCACAGACAGCAACGTGCGCGTGAACTTTGGGGCACTGCCGAACGCGGTGGCAGCGCCGACCACGACTGTCAGCCCGGTGCTCAGCGGTGGCCTGTTCCGCGAGTACAACGGCACCACGGGCGCGGCGACCATCAACGGAACCGCCGCCACCATGCGCATGGACCGCAACGGAGCGGTCATGGGGACCAACGGGGCGTCCTACGGCAACAACACCATCGCTGCTCCGGTAACGGTGACCAACATCATCCCCGCCGCTGTGTACAACGCAGGGAACTTGGACCCGCTTCCCTGCACGGCCATCTTCCCGGCTGCGGGCTACCCGCTCAACGATTTCTGCTTGAAGCCCAGCAGCGTCACCGTGCAGAACACGGGGGCGTTCCCGGTTCGCTGCGCCTTCACCTCGACGAACGTCCTGCCCAGTCCGCCCGTCGTGTCAGCGGTGAACTACCAGTTCATCTTGAAGGCGGCGACGGCTGCTGGGAATGGTGGCACGCGGACTTTCAAGAACATCACCAAGCCCTACAGCGTCATCCAGTGCATCGCGGTGGGCGGTGTGTCCTCGGTAGCGGCGACTCCGTTCTGAGCCATGACCCAGCCGCCCATCAAGAACAAGAGCGGACTGGTTGGAGTCAGTCTCGGGGCCTACCTCGCAGGCGTGGCGTCTGGCGGCAGCGGAGTCGTGCCGCCGTTGCTGGTCGAAGGAGACGCCCCAGTGGATTCTCCTGCGTGGCACTGCGAAGCCAAAGGCCCACTCCTCGACGGAAAGCGGTTCTGCAAGCTGGACGACACGGAAGATGTGGGCGAGGATACGCCCGTCGTCGCTGCCCCCGATGCGGGTAGGTAGGAACTCATGGCCATTACCGCAACGAGACTCGACGGGCAGAACGTCGGACTGCGCCTGTCGGGCGGAACGACCGTCGTTGACGTTCTGACAGTCAACGTCTCGACCGGGGCATCGACCAGCACTTACCTCAAGGCCGTTGACCTCATCGTTATCACGGCGGCGGCGAAGAAGCTGTTTGACCTCGTGCCGCTCTCTGAGCGCAGCACGGTCACGTTCCTTGCCCGCCTCATCACCGTTTCGCCTGCTGACGACTCCTCCCTGACCCTGACGGCAGTTGCCGGGGCCGGGACCATCACGCTGCGGGCTACCACGGGTGCATCGCCAGCCAGCATCATCGTCCACGTCCCGTACAGCACGGGCGGCCTCATCGCGTGGGGCATCGGGGCGAGCAGCGGTGGCGGTGCTGTCGCCAGTGTCACTGCATCCCTGCCAGTCACCTCCAGTGGTGGCGCCAACCCGGACATCGCGCTCAATGCCGGTACGGTCATCGGGCAGGTCCTCACGTGGAACGGCGCTGCATGGGCTGCTGCCACGCCTTCCAGCGGCTCTGGGCTCGTCACCGACACCTTCACTGCCGGGGCGCCCATCACAGCAGGGCAGGTGGTCTACCTCGCCGCTGACGGCTTCGTGTATCCAGCGCAGTCCAACTCGGCGTCTACCTCCTCAGTGGTGGGCGTGGCTGCCCAGACCGTGGCTGGTGGAGCCACCGTGCCTGTGGGCGTGCTCAACAAGTCTGGGGCGCTGTTCTCTGGGCTGACCGCAGGGACCGAATACTTCCTGTCCGCCACCGCAGCCGGGGCGGTCGTCTCTTACGCCACGCTGGCGGCTACATCCGGGGCGCAGATTGTGTCCCTCGGCTACGCCCGGAGCGCCACTGACATCCAGTTGGCACTGAACAGGCGTGGAGTGACGCCGTAGCCATGCCAACCCCTTCGTTCTCGACCGACAAGATTGGACTCGCCGCCTACCTCGTGGTGGTCGGCAAGACCCTGACCGGTGTGCAGGTCAAGACCCGAAACCGAGCATTTTTCAACTTTGAGATGTCGCAGGAGGAGGCATCTCGACTGGAACTGGAATACACGCGCAGCGAGCACTTCCGGTTCTTTGAGGCGTTCCGTTACCTCCGCGACCGTACCATCCATGGAGCCTAAGATGACCAAGCCGACCAAGACGAAGAAGCCTGCTGTTGTGCCTGCCACGCCCGTCACCGCGAAGAAGACCAAGAAGGCCAAGGCTGAAGTCACGACTCCAGCCCCGGCACAGCCCGAGGCTGAACTGGTGCTGACCGAGCCCGAAGCCCTCAAGCTGCGCCTGTTCATGTCTGAGCAGGAGCGGTACGGGCGGCAGTACACGCTGGCCACCATCCAGCGGGCTTCCTACCTCAAGCAAATCGACCCCAACGGACAGTTGGAAAAGTTGGAGCGGGACATGGGGCTGGCCTCCGGTTCAGCCGAAGCGGCACGTAAGCAGTACCAAGAGACAATCCAAGCGGTCGAAGCGCGGCTGAACATCAAACTGGACGGCTACTCGTTCAACGCGGACACTGGCGTTCTGAACAAAGTCGAGTAGGCTCCCTCTCCACCTCACCCTTTCTGAAGGACGAATACCATGGCTAACGTGAAGCTGACGTACATCAACAGCACTGGGGGCTACGTTCAGCCCACCGCCGTCACCGACGTGGTGCAGAACGTCGGCAAGATTGAACTGACCGGCGTTTCGGGCGTTGCTCTCGACGCGAACAGCGCGAAAATCACCAGCGTTGCAACCCCGACCTCGGGCACCGACGCGGCCAACAAGGACTACGTCGATTCCGTCGCGCAGGGCTTGTCGTGGAAGACCCCGGTGCGTGCAGTGGCCACGTCGGCCATTACGCTGTCTGGTGAGCAGACCATCGACAGCGTTTCCGTCGTGACCGGCAACCGCGTCCTCGTTACGGGGCAGAGCGGCAGCAGCGCAGCGGCCACCAACGGCATCTACGTTGTGGCTTCCGGCTCGTGGTCCCGCGCCGATGATGCGGGCGCTGGCGAACTGAACGCCGGTACTGCCGTGTTCGTCACGGAGGGCACCACCTACGCAGACACTCAGTGGGTGCTGACGACCAATAACCCCATCGTGGTTGGGACCACGCCCATCATCTTCGCCCAGTTCGGCGGCGGCAGCAGCTACTCTGCGGGCAGCGGCCTCAATCTCGTCGGCACCACGTTCTCGGTCAAGGGTGACACCACCAAGGCCATCGCCGTGGACGCCTCTGCGGGCGTGCAGGTTGTGGCGGACACCAACTACGCCCTGTCCATCGACAGCAGCACCGGCCTGCGCGTCAAGGCAGACGCCAACTACGGTCTGTCCATCAACGCCACGGACGGCCTCCGGGTGGACGTGGACGCCAACGGCGGCGTCGAGTTCAACAGCGGCGACCTGCGGGTGAAGATTGCCAGCGCCGACCAGCTTGCTGCATCTTCTTCCGGTCTGGCGGTCACGGGTGTGCCCAGCCAGTTTAAGATTAACGGGAGCGCCGTCTCCACGAACGTGACGGCGACGAACCTCAACGCGCTGACGGACTCGTCCAGCGTCACGGGACTGCACCAGCACTCCTTCGTCGATTTCACGGCCATCAACGCCTACGACAGCTTCTCCAACGGTCAGGTGGCCTTCTACAACATCATCCAGAGCGGCATGGGGCTGGCTCGCGCTGACTCGGCCACCACGTCCACCGTTGTGGGTCTGGCGCTCGGCACGGTCAGTGGCGGCACCAGCACCGGGAAGTTCCTCACGCACGGTGCCATCACCGGCCTGTCTGGGCTCACCGCAGGCGCCCCCTACTACCTGTCCGACGACACCTTCGGCGGGCTGGAACTGTACAGCGCGCTGGCCTCGGGCAGCCGCGCCATCCGCATCGGTCACGCGGTGAGCACCTCGGCGCTCATCATCAACATCCAAGACATGGGCGTGAAGCCGTAACCTCACAGCCCGGCTTCATGTCTTGAGGGGGCGGGGCTATTGTGGCCTCGCCCCCTTTGTTTACTTGCGGAGTCGTGACTCATGGCCAACGTCAAAATCAATACCACGAACACCACGGCGGGCTACCAAGAGCCAGTCAACCCCAACACCACGGGCGTGCTGGCTGGCGGCTTCTACCCGCAAAATGCCTCCTCCAACGACGCCGCTGCGGGTGTCGAGCGAGACAGCAGCGGCAACTTGGTGCTTAAGGACGCTACGGCGGGCAGCAAGACGCTGACGGAACTGAGGACGGCGACGAACGCCACCAACGTAGCCATCACCAACGACACCACGACGGCAGCGGCTCGTTATCCGACCTTCGTATCGGCCACCAGCGGGAACGCCGGGGCAAATGTATCCAGCACCAAGCTGACCTTCATTCCGGCAACTGGAACGCTTGCGGCGAGTGCGATGGCCGCAACCACGTTTACTGGTGCTCTCAGCGGCACGGCGACGAACGCGACCAACGTGGCGGTGGGTAACGACACCTCGACCGAAACGCCCATCTACCCGGCCTTGGTGGGTGCTGCCAGCGGCAACAATCCGGTCAAGGTGACTAGTACCAAGCTGACCTTCACTCCTGCCTCGGGTATTCTCGGCGTGTCAGGAGTCGCTACCGCAGGCATCACTGTCGCCAGCGGTTCTGCCAGCGCCGACAACGTCACCATCACGGCCAGCACCACGGGCGCAGCCCTCCGCGTGACGCAAACCGGAGCGGGGGAGGCAATCCGGGTTGAGGACGCGGCCAACCCTGACAGCACCTCGTTCATCGTGGATGCCAACGGGCAGGTGGGTGTCGGCGGCTCGCCGGTTGCGCCGTTCTCGGTGATTGGTGATGGCTTCCCGTCTCCGGTTGTGCGCTCTGCTGGTACTTCGGCAGGCTCCTACCTGTCGATGCAGCGCGCTCGTGGCTCGCTCGCCTCGCCCACGATTGTGAGTAGCGGTGACTACATGGGCGGGCTTACGTTCGCTGGGTACGATGGTGCCTCCTATCAAAACTGCGCCGCTGTTTACGGCGTCGTGGGCGGCACTCCCGGCACGAACGACATGCCGGGAACGCTGGTCTTCTCGACGGCGGCGGACGGAAGCACCATCCTGACTGAACGGATGAGGATTGACGCTGCTGGAGGCGTCACCATCAGCACCGCCAGTTCGGCTCCTACGCTGACCGTTAATGGCGGCATCCGTGCCCGAGGTGGTGGTCCGGGCAGCCTTGGCGTCAGCGACAACGGCTACGCCTTCACCAGCACCAACGGCGGCGACAACGACAGCGGGATGTTCGGTACTGCTGACGGAGTCGTGGACT
>Ga0214917_10002808_pt1 | contig 20827 bp, 21 predicted proteins | sample LL_1208_BB_MetaG_FD_177983 | JGI IMG/M metagenome (GOLD analysis project Ga0214917, IMG submission 177983) | Freshwater microbial communities from Lake Lanier, Atlanta, Georgia, United States - LL_1208_BB | ecosystem: Environmental > Aquatic > Freshwater > Lake | place: USA: Georgia | collected...
GTTCACAGCAACCGAGCCAGCGTCAATGGGCGAGTGCGGGCAGTGCATTATTTTCCTGGACTGTTTGTCAATGCCGATTTGGATAAAGCCTCAACAGAAAATGAGCGCAACGCCGTCATCATCGATACAAACGTCAGTGGTGAAAATCAGGTGGTCACACTGGTCCAAGTCGCAGGTCTTATTGCGCGGCGTATCCTTTGTTATGTTCACCCGGGCGACACGCTTGAAAAAGGCCAGCGTTACGGATTTATTCGTTTTGGTTCTCGTGTCGATGTTTATTTACCTCTAACTGCTGTTGTGCGCGTTGCTCCTGGCGACGTGGTTTCGGCTACCTGTACTGTTTTGGCGACCCTTTGAGCCCATGAGTTTGCAAGAACCCACCGACAACAACGAAGAAGTCCCAAGTCGTTTGCGTAAGGGCATTTATGTGCTGCCTAATTTATTTACGCTTGCAGCTTTGTTTGGTGGGTTTTATGCGATTGTGATGGCCATCAATAATCAATTTGAAGCTGCTGCTATTGCTGTATTTACTTCCATGGTTCTGGACAGCTTAGATGGTAGGGTCGCACGAATGACCAACACGCAGTCCGCATTCGGTGCGCAAATGGATTCGCTTGCTGACATGGTTTCTTTTGGTGCTGCACCTGCTTTAATTACATATGTATGGGTATTAAAAGACTTGGGCCGCTGGGGTTGGTTTGCGGCATTTGTGTATTGCGCTTGTGCCGCTCTCAGATTAGCAAGATTCAATGTCAACACCTCAGTTGTTGACAAGCGTTTTTTTCAAGGACTACCCTCTCCAGCGGCAGCAGCTTTTGTCATGGGATTTGTTTGGGTAATTACAGTACTTGAAGTAAACAAGTCTGACATGGCCTGGGTGTGTTTTGCATTTTGTCTATATGCAGGGCTGACAATGGTTAGCAATGTTCCTTTTTACAGTTTCAAAGATTTTCAGATGCGAAAAAGTGTGCCTTTTGCAGTCATCGTTTCTATTGCGCTTGTGATTGCAGTCATCAATATTCATCCCCCTGTTGTTTTGTTTGCTTTGTTTTTGGGGTATGCATTAAGTGGCTATGCGGTCTATACATGGCGTCGAACCAAAGGTTTGCCAACCAGTGTGATCAGTACCTCAACGGACGAACCGGACGAGAAAGGCTTGCATTAAGGAGTTGTATTTTTTGAATCCATATTCTTTATGCTACATTTCAACCATGATCAATTTGCACAACCTATTGCTACTAGGCTTTTTCGGGCCGACACAGTAACGCTTGCGCGATTATCTTCAAGGCCCGTATGCTCCTCGCATCGGGCCTTTTGTTTTGGCGTTTTGCGGGATTCGTGGCAGTTCACAACACAGGAGTTGATTGATGAGTGACCATTTGATTATTTTTGACACCACTTTGAGAGATGGCGAACAATCTCCCGGTGCCTCTATGACTCGCGATGAAAAGTTACGCATAGCTCGACAGTTGGAGCGGTTGCGTGTAGATGTGATTGAAGCTGGTTTTGCAGCAAGTTCAGAAGGGGATTTTCAGGCGGTCAAAGCAATTGCTAACGCCATTACTGAATCTATTGTCTGTTCGTTGTCGCGTGCCAATGACAGAGATATTTCAAGGGCGGCTGAAGCACTCAAAGGGGCAAAGCGTTCGCGAATACATACATTCATTGCTACTTCAGAATTACACATGGAAAAGAAGTTGCGCATGACGCCTGACCAGGTGTTTGAGCAGGCCAAGCAGTCTGTTCGTTTTGCACGTAACTTGGTTGAAGATGTTGAATTCAGCCCTGAAGACGGTTATCGCAGCGATATGGATTTTTTATGTCGAGTCCTTGAAGCTGTAATTACCGAAGGAGCAACAACTATCAATGTACCGGACACCGTAGGCTATGCCGTGCCTGAGTTGTATGGCAACTTCATCAAAACTTTGCGTGAGCGAATTCCAAATTCTGACAAAGCCATCTGGTCTGTTCATTGTCATAATGATTTGGGTATGGCGGTTGCCAATTCGTTGGCCGGTGTACAAATTGGTGGTGCCCGTCAAGTGGAGTGCACCATCAACGGACTGGGTGAACGAGCGGGTAATTGCTCTTTGGAAGAAATTGTCATGGCTGTGAAAACACGCAAAGACTATTTTGGTTTGACCTTAGGCATAGAAACTCAGCATATTTTGGCGGCCAGTCGCATGGTGAGTCAGACTACCGGTTTTGTGGTGCAACCTAACAAAGCGGTGGTCGGGGCAAATGCTTTCGCGCATGCCTCAGGCATCCACCAAGATGGCGTGCTGAAAGCTCGCGACACCTACGAAATCATGCGTGCTGAAGACGTGGGCTGGAGCGCAAATAAGATTGTGCTTGGTAAATTAAGCGGACGAAATGCATTTAAGCAGCGGTTGCAAGATTTGGGTGTCGAGCTTGAAAGTGAGGCCGAAACTAATGCTGCTTTTGCCCGCTTTAAAGAATTGGCAGATCGTAAAAGTGAAATTTTCGACGAAGATATCCTCGCGCTTGTTAGCGAAGAAAGCGTCTCTCACGACGGTGATGTCTTTACATTTGTCAAGCTTTCTCAGCACAGTGAAACCGGAGAACAACCCCATGCCGCTATTGTTTTCACAGACAGTGGAAAAGAGGTTTCTTGCGAATCAGGCGGTAACGGCCCAGTAGATGCTTCACTTAAAGCCATTGAAAAACATGTGCAAAGCGGCGCAGAAATGGTCTTGTATTCTGTCAATGCCATCAGTGGCTCTACTGAAAGTCAAGGTGAAGTTACTGTCCGATTGCAAAATAATGGTCGCATCGTCAATGGCGTTGGATCTGACCCAGATATTGTTGTTGCCAGTGCAAAAGCTTATCTCAGTGCGTTGAACAAACTTCAAAGTAAGGCTGAGCGAGTTGCTGCTCAAGGTTAATTGAAAATAACTATTTCGAATTATTTATTGACAAAGTGTTCTTTAGAAATCACATGCAAGTGCTTGATATTGCCAGTTTTTTCAATTGGCTATAAACTCATAGGCATATTGTCAATCACAGACAAAGGCAAACTTTTGAAAAATTTACTTCATCCTCTGATCGCTTGTGTCATTGCTTTGAGCATGGCAAGTTTTTCAACAGCAACTTTGGCGAAAGTTGAAGGTGTTAAATCCAAGAAAACTGCTGGAAAGATTGTCAGTAGCAGAAAAAAATCATTTTCACCTCGTTCACGCTACGTTGTTCCTAAGAAACCATCTTTTGGACAAATCGCTGGCCTGCATGATTTGAATGATGAACTCTCTCTCAAATCTAGCGTTGCCTATGTGATCGATCAGGATACTCAAGAGGTGTTGCTCAGTAAAAATGACAATGCCATTTTGCCGATTGCTTCCATTACCAAATTGATGACTGGATTGGTCATACGTGAATCCAATTTAATTATGGATGAACCTATTACTATCACCCATGAAGACGTGGACACTGAAAAAGGAAGCAGTTCACGTTTACGTCCTGGCACCACATTGACCCGTGGTGAGTTACTGCATCTTGCACTCATGTCCAGTGAAAACCGTGCAGCGCATGCACTGGGCCGAACTTATCCTCAAGGACTGCATGCATTTATTCAGCAAATGAATTTGAAAGCAAGTCAACTCGGCATGAATGACACGAACTATGCTGAGCCCACAGGACTTTCTAGTAAAAATCAGTCAAGTGCAAAGGACTTGGCAACGTTAGTAGCATACGCTGCGAATGATCCCATGTTGCGTGAATTGACTACTTCCGGCGGAACTGCTGTGGAGGTTGGTAAACATACTTTGAAGTACAAGTCTACCAACAGGCTTGTGACCAACCCACAATGGGATATAGATCTACAAAAAACAGGTTATATCTCTGAGGCAGGCCAATGCTTGGTGATGCAAGCCAAAATTGCGGGTCGAAAACTGGTGATGGTTTTTCTTGATTCAGCAGGTAAATTCAGCCGAATTGCAGATGCTGAACGTGTTCGTCGATGGGTTGAGTTGCGTCATCCCGCTATCTCGCCTCAAACCTAAGTGCTTTGAAGCACCCAAGATTGGGTTGCGAAAATTATGAATCGTCTTTTGTACTTATTGGTCTGGAATCTGATCGTGCTCAGATTTCAAACTCACATGAAGTAGCAAGCCTAAGAATCCACCAACTATTTGCGCCACTACAAAAGCAGGAACGTCAGCAGGTGATATTCCTGCAAAAGTATTGGAGAGCATTCTGCCAAAAGCTGCCGCAGGATTGGCAAAAGAAGTACTAGCGGTGAACCAATAGGCAGCCCCAATGTAGCAGGCCACCAATGAAGAAGCCTTTTTTTGAGGAGAGCGCAAAATAACAAACAGCAAGCCGCTGGTAGCCACAATTTCAGCCAACCATTGCGATGGTCCGGTTCTCATCTTTGTGGACCATTGCCATATTTCCTGTCCAAACATTGCATTCGCAAGCCAAGCACCACATACTGCACCGGTGAGTTGAGCAACGACATATCCAAATAAATGATGGCTTGCTAACTTCTTTCGAATTGTCATAACCAGGGAAACAATAGGATTGAAATGACCGCCACTGATTGGCCCCAGTGTTTCTATGAGGACATAAAGTGCAAAGACTGTGGCAAGCGTGTTTGCAAGCAGAGCAACAGCCATATTGCCACCGGATAATTGCTCGGCCATGATGCCTGAACCGATGACTGCGCACAATAATGCTGCCGTGCCTAGCATCTCAGATAGATAAGCTCTCCAATGAGTCATGATCGCGTCAATGAACGTGCTGTATTTTCCAACGAAATCCGGCTTAGGCTTGCGGCTGGCAAGCTGATGAAAATATCAAGGCGTCGTCTGATCAAATGCATGGTTTTTTTAAACGCTTCCATCTTTTCTTCATCTGTGCCATTACCTGCTGAAGGGTCTTCATAACCCCAATGCGCAGTTGCGGGCTGGCCAGGCCAATAGGGGCAAACTTCCCCAGCCGCGTTGTCGCACACGGTGATAATCAGGTCCATGTGCGGTGCGTTGGGTTCAGAGAACACATCCCAGCTTTTGCTGGTCAAGCCTTCAACGGAAATACCCGCCTTTTGCAATGTAGCCAGCGCCATAGGGTTGGGTTGTTGGTTTTCTTTCGGGCTACTGCCTGCAGAATATGCTTTGAATTTCCCTTGACCCAAATGGTTCAGCAAGGCCTCGGCCAAGATACTTCGGGCTGAGTTGTGGGTGCAAAGAAAAAGTACGTTCAATGGTCTTTCTTGTGTCACAGCGGTTTCCTTCTTTAATATGTTTTGCAAATTTCAGTTGGACTCATCTCGCAGGCTTCCCCTTGGCAACAGTTTTGTGTCAAGTAGGTCAGTACAGCATTCATTCGGTCGTACTGGGCCCTGTAAATCAAGTTACGGCCATTGCGTTCTTGAGATATCAGGTCAGCGTTCATCAATTCTTTGAGATGAAATGAAAGTGTGTTGGCTGGTATGAGCAATTGCTCTGCTAACAATGCTGGAGTCAACCCTTCTGCGCCCTTAACGACTAGCGAACGAAAGATGTCTAGTCGATGGGGTTGCGCTAGCGCTGCAAGTGCTTTGATTACAAATTTGCTTTCCATGGTTCAATGATAATTGAAATATGTAACTATTTAATGGTCTAAGTGGTTTTAGATTTTGAATCTGTATCAAAACACGAGAATGTGTTTCTTACTATTTCTGGTCACATACACCAAGTTGTCCATACTGATTTATGCAGTATTAGGCCCTTTAAAAAATGGTTTCTGACAAAGTAAAGTAGTTGCTTATCTGCCGAATTAATCAATTACTGGGAAAATTCATGAATCCAAGTGAAGAGGAAATAAATTTAGCCGTATCTTGAAGCTTGGGTAGCCATGCATCATCAAGTCGGTCTGCAGGAGCAGAAATAGATAACCCAGCAACTAATCTAGCTTGATCGTCATATATGCCGGCCGCCATACATCGGACACCCAATTCTAGTTCTTCATTATCGCGAGCAAAACCAAGCTGCCTGACTTTTGCTAATTCTTTTTCTAATGTTTGTAATTGAGTGATGCTGTTTTTTGTATGTCCAGCTAGACCAGTTTTAGTCGCATACGCGCGGACTTTGGCGGCCTCATCAGCAGCCAAAAATAGTTTTCCTACAGAGGTCAGGTGTAAAGGCGCACGTCCTCCTATGGCTCGAACAACTTGCATCCCTGAGCGCTCACTGTATGTGCGTTCTACATAGACTATTTCATCTGCCTGTCGAACACTCAGATTGACAGGTTGTTGAATCAATTGATGAAGTTCACGCATGGGTATCAACGCTGCATCCCGTACATTCAATCTGGCCTTCACAAAATTGCCTAATTCCAACAAACGCATGCCAAGGCGGTAATGACCTGGATCAGGCCTGTCAACATACCGACCCGCTACTAAATCGTTGAGAATTCTGTGGGTGGTGGAAGGATGAAGTTTGGTTTTTTCACTGATTTCTTTAAGTGACGCGGCGCCTTCTTTTGCAGCCAATACATCTATGAGAGAGAACATCCTCTCCAAGACTTGAATAGAGGGAGTTTGAACCGAATCTGTATTTTTTTTTCGCATTACGAGATTTTAAGTCTATGAAAATCCGGCTTGTTGCCATTCACCATCAATCAACAATTGGTGTGGTTTGAATGTTGATTTGTAATCCATTTTTGGACTTTCCTTTATCCAATATCCCATATATAGGTATTCAAGTCCAAGTAATTTCGCTTGTTCTATCTGCCACAAAATGCAAAAAGTTCCTAAACCCATTTTGTAGCTTGGATCAAAAAAAGTATAGACAGCAGAGATTCCATCATTGAGTACATCAAGAATACTCACCATCAAAAGTTTGCTTGGGGAACCAGATTCATTACTTGGAAGCCTGAATTCAACTAAATTTGAATTCACGCGGCTTTGTAATAAAAATTGAGTGTATTGATCAACACTGTCTTGATCCATTCCACCGCCAGAATGTCTGCCTTTTTGATATTTGAGGTAGAGTTCATAGTGATCAGAAACATAAACAAGTTTAGAAATTTTTATTTCAAGATGGGAATTATTTTTGGATGTTCTTTTTTGGCTGCGATTTGGCTTGAATGAATTGACGTTGATACGCAGAGGTATGCATGCTTTGCAACCGTCGCAATAAGGCCGGTAAGTAAACATTCCACTGCGCCTGAAACCTTTTTCTACCAGTTCCGAGTAAGTATCGTTGTGTATGAGATGGCTAGGGGTAGCAACTTGAGATCTGGCTTCTCTATCGTCTAAATAGCTGCACGGGTAGGGCGCAGTCGCATAAAACTGCAAAGATTGAAGCGGTAAATCTTTTAAGTGAGTCACGATCAGAGTTGTCTAAGCAAGATTTTTTCCCAGTATAAAGGCTCAAACTCCCAAACCAACGGGTCCATGAGAGTGGCTTGCGAGACATCTGCCAAAAACTGATGCTTGGGTATTTCTGTCGCCCCTAGACTGGATAAATGGTGGGTATTTTGCTGGCAATCTACCCAATGTGCATTCTGAGCTCTGCACAATGCAATCAACCCAGCCAGTGCGAGTTTAGAGCCGTTAGGTTGATTGCTGAACATTGATTCACCGAAGACTGCCCGACCAATGGACACACAATACAAACCGCCTGCCAGTTGACCATCAATCCAAGCCTCAACACAGTGTGCGTGTCCTTGACGATGCAATTCAGTATAGGCTTGGATCATGTCCTTCACAATCCAAGTACCTGATTGTCCGTTTCGATTTGAATAAGCACACGCATGAATGACTTGAGCAAAGTTTTTATCTATTCGAATTTCAAAACTTTGCGACTTTAAAAGACGGCGTATCGTTTGTCTCAACGATCTATGTAAGCGAAAGTTATTGACTTTAAGTACCATGCGCGGATCTGTACACCACCACATCACAGGTTGTCCTTCGCTATACCAGGGAAAGCAGCCTTGGCTATATGCTTGAATAAGCCTGCCAACAGATAAGCCCCCGCCAATCGCTAATAAGCCAGGTGCTAAAGTGTTATGTCCCCAAGCTAATTGGGGATCTGGCAGTGGATCGTTTGTGGAAATCTGAATCAAATGTGGAGCTTGTTTCACCATTGAGCCAGTCTATCTAAAGATTTTGTGGAGTTCATCACATGAGCATAGAACCTAGTCAATTGGTTTTGGAAGACTCTCCTGCGAGTGGGATTGTGCGACTTATTTTGAATAATGCATCCAGTTTCAATGCCTTATCTTCAAACATGATGAGCGAGTTGAAAGAAGCATTTCAAAAAATATCCCAGAATTCACATTGTCGTATTGTTATTTTGGCGGCAAATGGAAAAGCATTCTCCACCGGACATGATTTAAAAGAAATGCGAAATCAACCTGATCACGATTTTTATTCTGCATTGTTTCAGCAATGCTCGGCAATGATGTTGCAGATTCAAAACTTACCGCAACCTGTGATCGCCCAAGTGCAAGGTATAGCAACTGCGGCGGGATGTCAGTTGGTCAGTATGTGCGATTTGGCTGTGGCTGCAAAAACCGCAAAATTTGCTGTATCGGGTATCAATTACGGTTTATTTTGTTCAACACCTGGGGTCGGTATAAGTCGAAGCATGCACCGTAAACAGGCCATGGAAATGCTTTTGACAGGTGACTTCATTGACGCAGAAACTGCTGTGCAAAGAGGTCTTATCAATCAGTGTGTAGACGACGACAGGTTGGAACAAAGCGTTATCAACTTGTGTGAAAAGATATTGGCTAAACCTGAGCCAGCAGTTCGAATGGGAAAACAGCTTTTTTATAAGCAGTTAGAAATGGGCATTGCCGCTGCTTACCAACTGGCAGGGCAAACCATGGCTTGCAATATGATGGATGAAACTGCCCAAGAAGGCTTTCAGGCATTTTTAGATAAACGCAAACCTAGTTGGAATACCTAAACTTTTGATTCAATGCGGATTTTCAAAAAAAACGATTGTTGAGTAATTGTTGAATTCAAAATAAACTTTTTTCTCTGTGGGATCAACTTGCATATTTAGGTTTTCGTCTAAATAGCCGTACCCATAACGATATTCCCGAGGCTTTCCATCATCAGTACCCAAGGCAGTACTGAGCTTATCGACTTTTAAAAATCGTCTGACCAGTTTATCCCCAGCATAGACTTCAAGTACGCCATCCGTACCTGTCCAATTTTGAATGCCGCGGCCAATTTTATTCTGCTGTTCTTGGGTACAGCCACCTATGAATACAGAACTCAGTAGCAATATTAAAAAAGCAAATTGAGCAAAAAAATTGTTTTTCATTTGGTTGTATTTTGTATGGTTAGGGTTTGGCGTTGCCGATATCTGGTGGAGTTTCATCTGGCTTCTTATCCCAGAATACTGCTTTTTCAGGAAACAACCATCTGATACCTCCTCTGGGCTCAGAGACATCACCTTTGAAGCGGGGAATCAACTGTATGTTGGTATGCATGACTGTTTGCCCAGCAGCAAAGCCTTCATTAATGCCGATGTTAAAACCTTGCGGATTTAATTCATCCTGTAGGTGGTTTTTGACCCGGGTCAATAAATCCAACATATCTTCTCGTTCTTGATGGGTCAAGTCAAAAAAAGAATCAGTATGTCGCCTAGGAATGATCAGCGTATGTCCGGAAGAAATGGGAAAGGCATCTTTGAATGCGATTGATAACGCGCTTTCATCAATGATTCTGGCTGCTGCAAGAGAGCAATAGTGACATGTCGTTGGTTTATCCATAAGAAATTATGCGCTAAGTTTTTGATTGTTTGTATGCTGATATGCTTTAACAAAAGTATCGGTTGATTTTCTTTCTTGATCGGTTACTCGGAATATGTATTCAATTCGAGGATAACAATGGGTGATTACACAAACATGTCTAATTATTATGACCTAATAATGACATCCGGTTACTACGATTACAAAAAAATAGTTAATGAGTTAATTTCCAGCGCCAATTTTCAAAATATTCTAGAAATCGGATGTGGAACCGGCTTAATCATAGAAGAACTAGCAAGCAGAAAAAATGAGATTGAAATCACGGGATTCGACTTGACGCAAGCCATGCTCGCCATTGCCAGGCCGCGATTGAACAAATTCAATCATGTGCATTTGGAACACCAGAATGTGATTGAACTAGATCTCAAAAAACAATTTGACTTGGCATTCTCTTACGGCGGTGTTTGGTACTTTGTCATGGATGGTATCAATGAACCTTTTCTTGTAAGCCACATATACGATGAACAGGCCAATATCCAAGGTTTGTCCAGAGTCGCGAATCATGTGAAAGCGAATGGCCATTTACTATTAGGCGTTCAGGGACCACACCGCGACTATCAAAGCCAAATTAAAAATGGTTTTATTTATTCTCAATCCATTGAGCCACTTGAACATGGATTTTCAAAGCAATATTTCCTACACGATGGGGATAAACAACTGATGCAACAGCGTATTGATTACAGAACCTACCCGATGAAAGAAGCAATGAATTTATTCAAATCTTTTGGTTTTGACTATCTGCCATCTTCTCAGGAATTACCGCAGTTTCAGCGTTTTGTGAAATCATGAACAGCAAGCCGCTACTTGCTTTTATTGGCGTAGGCAATATGGGCAATCCCATGGCGCTTAACCTAATCAATGCAGAATACTCTGTAACAGTTTTCGATAAAGACAAAACCAAAACCCTCAACTTACAGGCTGCGGGTGCAAACGTAGGGGACAGCTTGTCATCTACAGTTCAAAACGCAGACGTAGTCATGGTTTCATTGCCCGGGCCGCCGGAGGTTGCGCAGGTAATGCTGGGAAACAATGGCGTACTCTCCTATTTGAAACAAGGTGTAACCATCATTGATACAACGACCAGTTCTGTGGAGTTGATCAAGCAATTGGTAGAAGAATCATCAAAAAAAAATATTGACTATTTGGAAGCTCCAGTGACCAATGCGGTTGATTTTGCTGCTCTTGGTAGGCTTTCGATTTTTATCGGTGGATCGCTTACGGCATTTGAAAAGCACAAGCCAATTTTTGAAGTTATAGGTGAGAAAATTTTTCATGTGGGTAAAGCTGGTAACGGCGCTACTGTTAAGTTACTGACCAACCTTTTATGGTTTGTCAGTGCCGCCACCATAGGTGAGGCTTTGATGTTGGGTGCCAAGGCAGATATTCCATTGCCCACTGTTTGGGAGGCCATCAAATCTAGCGCCGGAAATAGCTGGGTAGCTGAGCATGATGTACCTTCTATATTTGCGGGTCATTACGACCCCAGTTTTTCACTTGCCTTATGCTGTAAAGATTTGGGATTGATCAATGAGATTGCTGAATCTCAGGGCTACCAGTTACCAATGGGGTCTCATGCATTAACCTTGTTTGAAAAAGCAAAAACAGTCTATGGACCCGATGCGGCTGAATTGCATGTGGTTAAGTTGCTAGAAGATAACGTAGGACATTACCTCAGATCATCTGTCAAAGCAGAAGGTTAGACATGAAGCAGCAGAAGTTAATGCAGGAAGCACATTTGCACATGCCTCAAGGCGTTGCTGAGAACTACCGCTATTGGGGTGATGATCGAACTGTTTTTATTCAGCAAGCAAAAGGATGTAAATTAACTGACAGTGACGGCAAGACATATGTAGATTTCAGATTGGGTTATGGCCCCATCATATTAGGTTACCAAGACCAGCGAGTTGATGATGCGGTTGTTCGGCAGATCAAGCATTCAGGTACTCTGACCGGATTTGCCAGTGCGTTAGACACCGAAGTCGTCAAACAAATCAAAGGTATGTGTCCGCAAATTGACAAAATACGTTTTGCAAATTCTGGCACCGAGGCAGTCATGGGCGCTGTACGAACAGCCAGAGGTTTCACTGGTAGAGAACGTATCGCGTTGGTTGAAGGCAGCTTTCATGGTTTGTATGACGAATTGATGTGGAAATCAGACATAGAAAACTGGCAAGCCACAGACCATCATCCTCCCAAGGTCATTCCATTTGGTGCAGGCATTCCAGCCAAGACAAGAGACTTGGTAGATATCATCGGCTTGAATGATTTTGAAGCGTTAGAAAATCTGTTTAAAAAACGCTCTGATCAATTGGCATGTGTACTTCTTGAGCCCATCATTGGAAATGCGGGAAGTATTTCTGCAAGTCAGTCTTGGTTGCAACGCTTACGTGAATTATGTGATCACAACCAGACTTTGCTATTGATTGATGAAGTCAAATCCGGGTTCAGGGTCGCCAAAGGTGGCGCTCAGTCTTTGTTTGGAATTTATGCAGATCTGACGACGTTCGCTAAAGCGATGGGAAATGGCTACCCGGTAGCTGCTTTTGGTGGCCGAGCGGAGGTGATGGATGTGATTGGCTCAAACAAGGGTGCAGTAGTGCATGGTGGAACATATACCGCTAATCTGGTGGGGTTGAGCGCTGCGCATGCCACCTTGGATATTTTGGCGAACACCAATGCGTTGCAAACTGTTGATGAAAGCGGCTTACGGATCAAAGATATATTAGCCCGCGTGTTTGTAAACGCTGGTGTCGCACATGCTTTTGCAGGACCACCAGCCATGCTTGGCATTCATTTCACATCTGATGTGCCACAAACCTACAGAGATTGGCGCAAGACAGACAGTCGTTTATACAACCTGTTCGCTTGGGAGTTGATCCATCGAGGTGTAATGCTGGAACCAGATTCTCGCGAGCCATGGTTTTTTTGTGAAGCGCACAATCAAATTGATTTAGGATGGTTGGAAGAGGTAGTTGCTGCATCTCTCTTAGCTGCAATGGATAAAAGTATTCTTTGAACAACTATAAGATCAGACTTATTTCAGTGCATGACCAGAGATTCATTGAACTTTAAAATTTTCCAAGCTAGCGGATCTGCCGCGTTGATATAGGTTAAAGTTTCCCTAATTTGATCACTGGTATTGCTTATGCGCTATTTGCACACTATGGTTCGTGTCACTGACCTTGATACATCTTTAAAGTTTTACCGGGATGCGCTGGGACTGGAAGTTCTGCGTTCCAAAGACGTACCCTCAGGAAGATTCACGTTGGTATTTCTTGCGGCTCCAGGAGACACTCAGGCGCAAGTTGAATTAACTTATAACTGGGACCCAGAAGTTTTGCAGGGCGGGCGTAATTTTGGTCACCTTGCATATGCAGTAAAAAATATTTATGCTGCGTGTGAGCGTTTGCAAAACCACGGTGTGGCCATACTGAGGCCCCCGCGTGATGGTTACATGGCATTCGTCAAATCGCCGGACAACGTATCTATAGAACTGTTACAGGATGGTCAAGCTCTGCCACCAATTGAGCCTTGGGCAAGTATGCCCAATACTGGGCAATGGTAGTTTTGCTGTGAACACTGCCTCAGATTCATCTGAAAATTCAGCTAACAGCAAGTTGGTTTTTTCTCCGGAATTGTTATCACAAGTAGCAGCACTACCGTCTCTGCCAGGCGTTTACAGATACTATGACGAAGAGGGTCAGGTGCTTTATGTAGGTAAAGCCAATCATTTAAAAAAGCGCGTCAGTAGTTATTTTCAAAAGACACATGACGGCACACGAATAGGGCACATGGTGTCCAAAATTATTCGTATGGAAACGACTGTCGTTAGATCTGAGGCTGAAGCACTTCTTTTAGAAAATAATTTAATTAAAACGCTAAAGCCGCGTTACAACATACTATTTAGGGATGACAAAAGCTATCCCTATTTGAAAATAACTCAGGCGAAATCGAGTGAGATAGATGCTTTAGGACATCCGTCTCCTAAATCTATTTCTCGAGTTGTCTATTACCGAGGTGCTGTCGATAAACAACATGACTACTTTGGACCCTATCCGAGTGTTTGGGCTGTGCGAGAAGCCATACAACTTTTACAAAAAGTTTTTCGTTTACGTACATGTGAAGACACAGTGTTCAGAAACAGAACAAGGCCTTGCTTGCTGCACCAGATCAAGCGTTGTTCTGCGCCGTGTGTTGGGTTCATTTCTGAGTCAAGCTACCAACAAGATGTACAAAGCGCGTGTTCGTTATTAGAGGGACGGACCAGCGAAGTAATCAAATCTCTTGAAGTCAGAATGATGATGCATTCAGAAAAACTTGAGTTCGAGGCTGCTGCAGATGTGAGGAATCAGATTAATGCACTTTCTAAAGTACTGCATCAGCAATCGGTGGATTCTGTTGATGACCGAGATGTGGACATACTTTCAGTTCTCGTGCAGGGTGGAAAGGCTTGTGTCAATTTGGCCATGGTCAGAGGCGGAAGACATTTAGGGGACAGTCCATATTTTCCATCCCATGTTGATAAGGCAGAACCCACAGAGGTATTAGAAGCATTTATCAGCCAGCATTACCTTGAGATTGCTGCTCCCCCGACGTTGATTACCAGCCATGCAGTGGATAAGGGATTGATACGTGCCTTGAGTGAACAAATCGGAATCAAATTACACGTGATTCATCAACCAAGAGGGCAGAGAAAAGCATGGTTGGAGATGGCTCAGCAAAATGCATCCATCAAACTTACCAGATTACTTGCTGAGGAAGGCTCCCAGCAATCACGAACAAGAGCCTTGATTGATGCATTGGATTTGGCTCCTGAAGATTTGGATAGTTTCTTGATAGAGTGTTTTGATATTTCTCATACGGCCGGAGAAGCTACTCAGGCCTCATGTGTGGTTTTTCATCATCACCAAATGCAGGCCTCTCAGTACCGGCGTTACAACATCACAGATATCACGGCTGGAGATGACTACGCAGCCATGCGCCAAGTGTTGACGCGTCGTTACAGCAAACTTGCAGAGGCAGTTCGTTCAGGTGAAGCAAAATTTCCTGATCTGGTGTTGATTGACGGCGGCAAGGGCCAGATCAGTATGGCTAAATCTGTATTCGAGGCATTAGATTTAGATATCTCAAGGCTAGTTGGCGTAGAAAAAGGAGAGAGACGCAAAGTAGGTTTAGAGGAACTTGTTTTTGCCGACGGCCGCCCCAAATTGACGCTGACACAAGATTCGGCGGCGTTGATGTTGGTAGCACAAATCCGTGATGAAGCTCATCGGTTTGCCATCACTGGAATGAGAGCTAAGCGCGCCAAAGTGAGAACTGGATCAAGCAGCCTTGAGGATATTCCTGGCGTGGGTCCACGCAAGCGTGCAAAATTATTACAGCGCTTTGGCGGTGTCAGAGGTGTTGCTGATGCAAGTGTGCAAGATTTATGCACGGTAGAAGGAATTTCTACTGAATTGGCGCAGGCAATTTACGCTGCTTTACATTAGATTCAGGCTTTGATGATCTCTAGCATTCGGTCTAATCCGCCTGAGTCGATAGCAATATTAGCTGCTAGCCTGACATTGGGTTTGGCTTTGTAAGCGACCGACAGGCCACACCATGCCATCATAGGTAAATCGTTAGAGCCATCTCCTACTGCTATGCATTGATTTGCCCTTGCGCCTAGACTTTCGCAAGTGATTTGAACCATGCGTTTTTTTTCTTCACCATCGCATATGTCTCCCCACTCTTGGTCGAGTAATTTTCCAGTCAACATGTCATCGATGATTTCAAGTTTGTTGCTGCGGGTGGCATCTATACCAAGCATTATTTTTAATCTGTCGGTGAAATAATCGAAGCCTCCACTCACGATTAATGTTCGTAAACCCGCTGTTTGGCACTTGACAATAAGGTTTTTTACGCCTGGGTTGAGTTCAAGTCGTTGTTCAAACACCTGCTCCAGGGCGATTGAAGGCGCACCTTTAAGCAAAGCCACTCGCCTACGCAGACTTTCTTTGTAATCAGTAATCTCACCACGCATAGCAGCCTCTGTGATGACAGAGACCTCTTGTTGAAGACCAACCATGCCTGCTATTTCGTCAATACACTCAATATTGATGAGTGTCGAATCCATGTCGAATGCAATCAATTTATAGTCTGACAATCGTTTCTGAGAAGGAAGATTTTGTGTCCAGAGCCCTGGACTGTGTAGGGTCATGTCAGTCATACAGCAGCTTTTTTAGGAGTGGGTGCAAGTGGGTCACCCAATGAGCGCAAGATGTCGCGAACCATTTGCGCGCGACCTTTTACGTCTTCAATGTCTTTTTCTATCCGTAACTTATCATTACCAGCCAGCTTGATATGTTTATTTTTCTGTACCAATTGGATGATTCGCATTCCATCGACAGGGGCATTGGGTTTAAAGTTGATAAGAATGACCCCGGGTGCTGCATCTACCTTGGCAATTCCATATGGCTTGGCAAGCACACGCAAGCGGTGTGAATCTATCAAAGTTTGCGCTTGGCTGGGCAACTTACCAAAACGATCAATAAGTTCTTCCATTAATGCATCAACTTGATCCTGAGTCTTAGCCGTTGCCAATTTTTTATAAAACGACAAGCGCAAATGAACATCGCCACAGTACTCATCAGGCAACATTGCTGGAGAGTGTAAATTAATTTCGGTCGTGACTTGTAAAGGGCTAAGTAAATCAGGTTCTTCGCCATTTTTTAGTGCGCGTACAGCTTCAGCCAACATTTCGTTGTACAACTGAAAACCAACTTCCTGCATATTTCCACTCTGATTATCACCAAGCACTTCACCTGCACCTCGTATTTCCAGGTCATGCATAGATAAGTAAAAACCAGAACCAAGCTCTTCCATTTGCTGAATCGCATCTAACCTTTGACTGGCCTGCTTGGTCAATCCTTGAACGTCAGGCACCAGCAAGTAGGCATATGCTTGGTGATGGCTGCGGCCGACGCGACCACGCAGCTGATGCAATTGAGCTAAGCCAAACTTGTCTGCGCGGCTCATCAAAATGGTGTTGGCTGTAGGTACATCAATACCAGTTTCAATAATGGTTGAACAAAGCAAGATATTAAATCTTTGAGCAACAAAATCACGCATGACTCTTTCTAGATCGCGCTCTGGCATCTGGCCATGGGCGATGGCAATACGAGCTTCAGGTATCAATTCCTGCAAGCGTTCCAAACGGTTTTGTATTGTCTCAACTTCGTTATGCAGGAAATAGCACTGACCACCGCGCTTGAGTTCGCGAAGCACAGCCTCACGGATGACGCCGTTATCTTCGGTGCGCACAAATGTTTTTATTGAAAGACGTCGTTGTGGAGCTGTGGCTATCACACTCAAATCTCTCATGCCTTCGAGCGCCATTCCAAGAGTACGCGGAATCGGTGTCGCGGTCAGAGTAAGCACATCAACTTCAGCACGTAGTGCTTTCAACGTTTCTTTATGCTTAACGCCAAAGCGATGCTCTTCATCAATCACCAGCAAACCAAGATCCTTGTATTTGACCGATTCACTTAGTAATTTGTGCGTGCCGACCACAATGTCAATTTGACCAAGTGCGAGCCCCTCAATGCTTAATTTAATTTCTTTGGCTGATCGAAAGCGACTAAGTTCTGCGATCTTTACCGGCCATTTAGAGAATCGGTCAGTCAGTGTCTGGTAATGCTGCTCAGCCAACAAAGTAGTAGGGGCAAGTATGGCGACTTGTTTGCCACCCATCACGGCTACAAATGCTGCTCGCAACGCTACTTCGGTTTTGCCAAAGCCAACATCACCGCATACCAAACGGTCCATCGGGCGCGGGCTGATCATGTCTTGGACCACAGCGTGTATAGCAGCTCGCTGATCGGCTGTTTCTTCGAAACCGAAATCATTGGCGAAAGTTTCGTAATCATTTGCACTGTAGCGAAAAGCATGACCTTGTCTGGCTGCGCGTCTTGCATAAATATTAAGTAATTCAGCAGCAGCATCCCGAACTTGTTCCGCTGCGCGGCGCTTGGCTTTATCCCATTGACCAGAACCTAATCGATGTAAAGGTGCTTGATCTGGGTTCATCCCACTATAGCGACTGATTAAATGTAATTGGCTGACAGGTACGTATAAAGTTGCTTCATCAGCATATTCAAGGTGCAAAAACTCTTGCAACATGGGCAGGCCTTTATCATCCAAACCCTGTCCCATGTCCATATTGATAAGACCGCGGTATCTGCCTATGCCGTGAGAGCTGTGAACTACAGGGTCCCCAACCTGCAGTTCAGACAAATCTCTTATCAGTGATTCAACATCGCTTACTACTTCTTGTTTACGCTTACGTCTGAGTGTCGGTCCTGCAGTAAATAACTCTGTTTCAGTGACTAGGTCGACTCCCAATTCCAGCCACGCAAAACCAGCGTGTAACTGGCTGATAGAAATACCGAACTTGTCATTACTTTGCAAAAAATCAATCAAACTCTCAAACACAGTGGGCTGCAAACCTGCAGACGATAAAAAATCTAAAAGACTCGTACGTCTGCCTTCTGACTCAGCAAGTATCAAGATACGTTGGCCGCTACTTTCCTGTCGCTGAATTAATTTGAATACTGGCTCAGTAGCGCCTCTTTCCACGGCCAGTTGAGGTAGAAAATCTACCCATTGTGTAGCTTGAATTTGCTCCGATTTACGTATATTTAATACAGGATACAAATTTGATTCAGTAAAAAACTGTTCTGTATTTAAGAACAGCTCTGCGGGTGGCAATACCGGACGTTCAATATCTCCTTGTGAAAGTCGGTAACGTTCTTGAGCATCTTGACCAAAACGCATCAATACAGATTCAAGATCACCATGAAGAACCACTAACGCTTGATCTCCCAGATAATCAAATACAGTGGATGTATTTTCAAAAAATAAAGGCAGGTAATATTCAATGCCTGCAGTGGCGACACCATTACCTATGTCCTTGTAAAGTCGACTTCGGGTAGGGTCACCATCCAGCATTTCTCGCCACCGACTTCTGAACAATACACGTCCCGATTCATCCATCGGAAATTCACGACCGGGTAGTAAACGAACCTCAGGAACTGGATACAAGCTTCTTTGAGTGTCTGGATCAAATGTTCTGATTGAATCGATTTCATCGTCAAATAAATCTACCCGATACGGTACCAACGAACCCATAGGGAACAAATCAATTAGCCCTCCTCTTACTGTGTATTCACCAGGACTGATAACTTGGTTTACATGGTTGTATCCTGCCAGTGTTAGCTGGGATTTCAATTTTGCTTCGTCAAGTTTTTGTTTAACTTTGAAATGAAAAGTGTAGGCTGCTAGAAAAGCTGGTGGGGCTAATCTGTAAAGTGCAGTTGTTGCAGGGACCAAAATGACATCGGCTTCCCCTTGGGAAATACGCCACAAGGTTGCAAGACGTTCACTGATTAAATCCTGATGCGGTGAAAAATTGTCATACGGCAAGGTTTCCCAATCGGGAAATAGTACACACCGTATGTGCGGCGAAAAAAAAGGCAATTCATCGATCAATCTTTGTGCGTCAAAAGCATCTGCAGTAAATATGGCAACGCGTCTGCCTGTCGCAACCTCCTTGTCAATCAATGCGGCTAATAATGCAGCATCAGCAGAGCCAGCAGGTTTATTTAAAGTGAATCTCTTTGTATTATTAAGGTCAGGTAATTGCATTGAATTAGTATCAGGCATGACAATCACCCTAGAGTGCATTCAATCTTGGGTGAAAAAGCAGATTTTAGAATATTTGGACACAATGTTTAAAACAAAAATTAACCAATTTTTTTAGATGGATGCTATGGAACCCCAATTTCATGTTGTTATTCCTTGTGCAGGAAGCGGTAGCCGTTTTGGGCTAACTGCTCCCAAGCAATATGCCTTATTAGCAGGTAAGCCTATGGTGGTTCATACATTAGAAGCTTTTTCTAAGCTACCTGGATTGATTCAAGGAGTGTTAGTGGTAGCCCCGGATGATAATTACATATCTGAAATATTGAAAGATTGGCCTCAACCCAAATTCTTAGTTAGTCAAACTGGAGGTGCAACACGCGCGCAAAGCGTTGTAGCTGGTCTGAACGTTCTTGAATTGAAAGGTATTCGTCCTGATGAATGGGTATTGGTTCATGATGCTGCTCGCTGCTTGGTTACGCATGAATTAATCAGTCGATTAATTGCTACTTGTTTTGACGATAAAGTAGGTGGTTTGCTTGCACTCCCTTTGCCGGATACCCTGAAAACTGAGATTGAAGGACGGGTTTCAATAACTGTCAATAGATCGGGTAAGTGGTTAGCTCAAACGCCACAAATGTTTAGACTTGACATGCTGAAGAGGGCATTGTTGATGGCAGGAGACCAAGTCACTGACGAATCGAGTGCAATCGAAGCCATGGGGTTTTCTCCCTTACTGGTACCTTCAGCTTCCTACAACTTCAAGGTCACATTTGCTGAGGATATGCAATTGGCGCAAAGTGTCTTGTCAAGCAGATCAACACATTCTTTATCCAATTTTTAAAGTAAAAAAATGAATAAACAAAGCATACGTATTGGTCAAGGCTGGGATGTACATGCATTGGTTCCAGGAAGAGCTCTAACCATAGGAGGGGTACAAATTCCCTATCATCTCGGTCTTATGGGGCATTCAGATGCAGATGTTTTGTTGCACGCCGTCATTGATGCTCTTTTAGGCGCTTTAGGTTTAGGAGATATTGGACAACACTTTCCTGATACCGATACAAAATGGAAAAATGCGGATTCAAAGGCATTACTTATTCACTTAATTCCGAAGTTGCAAGAGGGTAATTGGAAAATAGTAAATATTGACTCTACAGTCATTGCGCAAGCTCCAAGGTTGGCTGCGTACATACCAGAGATGAGAAATCTGATTGCTGATTTGCTTGATCTTGATATGGCTCAGGTCAATATCAAAGCTAAAACTGCTTAAAAACTAGGCCCTGTTGGTCAAAGCCAATCTATTGAAGCACAAGCCGTTGTATTGATTCAATCTGATGTCTAGCCAGTTATTCATCTGAAGATTTTCTTTTGTTTTGAA
>Ga0214917_10002809_pt1 | contig 20822 bp, 33 predicted proteins | sample LL_1208_BB_MetaG_FD_177983 | JGI IMG/M metagenome (GOLD analysis project Ga0214917, IMG submission 177983) | Freshwater microbial communities from Lake Lanier, Atlanta, Georgia, United States - LL_1208_BB | ecosystem: Environmental > Aquatic > Freshwater > Lake | place: USA: Georgia | collected...
ATAAAGATCGCCATTTATTTCTCCTTTTATTTAGCCGATCAATTCGACATTATACCGATACGCAAGGTAATCGATACTAGCCACCTGTACAGATCCAGCGGTAGCGGATGTTACTCGCAGGGTTTGGACAGCGCCGCTAAGTGTTGCATCTGCCTCGATCGCGGCTTTTACCGAGGTAGAACCTGTTGACGCTAGATAACCGTCTAGCTTTGTCTGTCCAGCTGACTCGCTCATACGTCCTACAATTAAAAGTATTGTACAGGTAGCGTTATCAAAACCACGATTAAAGGTGGCGTCAAAATTGAGATCTAACTGACCTACTACTGCACCTGGGACGTTAACAGAGTCTGGAATATAATCGTAAGTCTTTAAGCCTGTAATAGTTGCTAGTCGCGCTTTGAGATTAGAGCGTACTGTCGATGGAACCATTAAGCTACGACCTCTTTTTTATAAGCTCTGACCATCGCAGTAACGTCGCGACCTAGTGGACTCATACGAACAGCTCCTAAATCGCCTAGACCTAAGATGCCGCCTGGAGAGTCTTTACGCTTATATAGGTCAGCTGTAAGTATCTGGCAGGCTGTCTCTATGTCATCTGGAACGCTAGGCCATCCCCATCTGGCAGTAACCTCAACACCTGGACGCAGACCATTACTAAACAGTCCAGGGAATATAGGCCAGACATAAGAAGTGTTAACCATTGTCAGCTGAGTAAAAGGCCTACCTAAAGACGAGGCAGTAAGTGGATCTAGTAAGAAATCTGTATCTACGGTTAACGTAGTCTCAAAGACGCCATCTCCATCATCGTCTATCTTTACTACGAGACTGCTACTGGTTCCAATATCATCGACATAAGTAAACAGCTCACTGTAAGCGCGATATTTACGAGCTGAGGCATTAGCATCTAAATAAAAACGTCTATTAGCTATGCGATCAATACTGCGAGAGGCAGACTCAATAAGTCCCTCTAATAATGTATCGTCTGAGCTATCTGCAATACTTAAAAAAGTTTTCATCGCGTTAAGCGTGGTGTAACCGTTAGTTATAGCCATCCAGGAGCCTCATCGTCAATAGGGACAGGTATTTTCGAGAATAGGTCATCACTAAAGTGTTTTCTAATATCACTCATAGCACGCCCCTTAGATCCTGGATGGTTATAACCACTGGGAGGCCGTAGCCCCCCAGATGGTTTTATTAGCACTAGAAGCTAGGTGCAGCTAATCCAGTTCCGTTAATTTGTGCGAACGCTTTAGGATAACGTAGAGAGGTATATGCGAACATACCGTACATAACGATATTTAGCGCGACCTTTCCATTTGGTTCCTCGAACGTAACGTATGTCGGACTACCAGTCTCCTCGAATAAGTGAGACTCGTTAAGGTCGACGATGTGGATCGTGTCTTGGTTTGTACCAGTTCCAGCTGCAGTAGTGATATTTGCGTCTGTGATAACTGGTAGACCGAGAATTGAGTAACCTGAATTATTACCGTAGTTAGGGTATCCCTCACCTGTTCCAATAGCATTTACAGGATTATACGCAGTTGGTACGACTAGCGGACGATTCTGGCTATCTAGGCCTGAAAGCAAGAAGCCTAGACGACGAGGATGCATCAAGATCGCGTTTGGCGATGCGTATACGTTGCTCTGAATTTGTTGAATAGCGTCTGCAAGTTTTGGATAGAGACCTGCGACTGTACCAGTGGTAGCAGTGTAAGTAACTAGGATTCCTGTAGTCATATTTTGGATGCCTAGAGGTTGTCCATTAGATCCTGTTCCATTTAGGATCAAGTTATCTAGCTCTGTGTTATATGCACGCATCAAGTCACTTAGAATAATTGACTCTAGGTTATATCCACGTAGTAGAGCTTGCTTTGATACGCTGTTTTGTCCAGCGACAGTATTTACGTTAATTGTAAGTGTGCTGTCTTGCGGATCTGTAGATACCGCTGCTGTGTTTTGTGAAGTTTGAGCTGCGACGCCTGTACCAGTTCCAATAAGAGATAGCACGACTGACATACCCTGCGGTGGCAAAGTATGACGACGTGATGCATCTGCGAACGGACGACCAGCGCGTAGCTTAGGTGCATACAGATCTACTAGATACTGTGGTACTACTAAACCGCCAAAATTTGACGTACCAGCTGCGCGGTACTCTACGTTCATTTCTTGCTGGTGGCGACGGATACGATCCGCTGCATCTACGTCAGTGTTGAAATGAGCCTTAACAGCATCAGCTAAAAAGCTGTACTCGCTGCGCTGTGAATATGTAGTAGGTTCGCTAACTACTTTAATAGCTTCGCGCTTTTCGCTAGCTGGCTTTGTGCTATCTACCTTAGCGGCTAGATCTGCAGCCTTAGCGTTACGTAGTTCCATATCTGAAATCTGCTCAATTCTTTCGTCGAGCTTCTTTACTTCGAGGTTGAGAGCTTCGATATTAGCTAGCTCTACCTCTGTTACGTCGCGAGTCTCCTCAGCGGCGCGGTCTACGATCGTCTGGATCATAGAGGTCTTAGTCTCGCGCTTTTCGCGTAGACCATCTAAAAAGTTATTTCCCACGTTTTACTCTCCTAGAATAAAAGTTAATTATTTGTCGTAGAGGTGTCGATGTGTAACGTGGCGAGGTGTCGCACTATGCGAGGTGTCGCACCTGTTAAATCGAGGTGTCTTACTCTATGAATATCTTACTATATTTTGCGTAATAGTTTTAGTATTGCTAAGGCTCTGTCTGTCCTATTTTCGTTTTTCTTAGCTATGTTATCTGCCCACGATTTACCAGGATCTCCACCCCATAGAGCCCAGGCGATACGACCATTACTAGGGTAGCCATCCTCTCCTGGACTAAAGCCTTTACCTTTTTTATCTACTTCGTGACGAGCAAAAAAAGACCTCATCCGTAGGACAGTCTCTAAAGGTAAAGATTTACCGCCTGCAATATCTCGCGCTCTAGCTATTCCTACAGCTGTACCACCGCGCCCATATTCTTTACGCCAGTCTAAGCCTCGCTGAGCCTCAGCTCTCATAGCTGCAGTAGGTTTATAGCTTTCCTGACGTTGAGCCATTGGCTCCCAGGCGTTACAGTAATAATTAGCTGCTATCTCATCATCCCATTTAATGCAGTATCCCTCGACATTAAAACCGCAGTTACCGCAGTTACGACCCTCTGGGACGTCTGAACTATCTGCAGGTCTGTAATTATCAGGTAAAGCTCTTTCGCCATACTCAGCGATATTTACCGCTGTTAATTGATCCTGCGCCTGAGCCTCTGTCCTATGACAGCCTATAAGCTCATTATTAGAGTCTTTTACGACTGCGTAGCCATCACACTCAGGATGGTTATTTACGATGCTGTATGGCATCTAAAATCGCCTTAGCTGCATCGAGTCGAGGTGTACCTAGTGGCTCCTGTGATCGCACGCCGTTAACGGTTGCTAGATCTCCATAAGCGCCAAAAGTAACTAGAGATACCTCTGCTAGATGAGCCTTTAATCTTTCGATAACGCCATCTGTACGCTTACGGTTTTTAATTGGCATAAAACCTATTGAGAGCTGGTCTAGTGCGCCATCTTTTACTAGCTCTAACGCATCGTCTCCCTCACGTGTGCGGCTTACCTTAAATTCTGCGTAAAGTCCCTGATCTGTCTCTCGTAGTAACGTAGCTCGTCCTATTGGATTTTTAGAATCGTGGTTTCTTAATAGCTTCACTCGATGGGCTGCCTTAATAACGTCAGCGAAAGCGCCTCGTCTAAATACCTCAGTAGTATCACCGCTTACGCGTTGCTCTTTGTCATAAGGGACAGCGATACCATAAATAGTACGGCCTCCATTTTCATCCTCGCGGATTTCTAGGTCTAGTGCATAGCTGCGGATTTCATTAGTACTCATACGTCTAATTCATCCTCCTCGTCATATTCTGGAGCCTCGATAGTGTCTATAGGCTCATCATCTATACCCTGGATAGGGTCTCTATTTTCCATATCTCTCACCTCGTCTACAGTTAAGAAGCCGTTAGTAAGACCTACTGCGTGAGCTTGATAACGCGATAGCGTATCTGTACGTAATAGCGTGTCGTAATTAAATTTAGCTGTCTGACCTCGTACTAATAATTCTGATAACGCTTGCTCTATTCTCTCTGCGATCGGCTGTATCGACCAGCGTACTAACTGTAGATTTTCTTGCTCGACGTTAGCGTAAGTACGAGAGCTGTTAGGCGCACCTAAATAATATGCAGGTAAGCCCAGGATATTAGCAGCCTCTGTAAGTCCCTGTATCTGCGCCTCTATTAATTGTGACTCTTGCGCGTTAGATGAAAGTATCTCAAAATCTGTAGTCGAATTTAGTACGGCAGGCTGGCGATTACGTCCGCTATACATAGATAGCCACGCTGTTTTAAGAGCGTCTGCCTCCTCCTGTGTTAAATCAGGATTACCAGATTTAATTACAGCTGTAGGATTTACGCCACCATCAAAGTAACGCGATGCATACTCATTAATGGCTATCTCTTTACCTATTGCCTGTTTTTGTGTCTCTACTATTCCTCGTCCAAAAAATTCGCCAGGTAACGTAAAGTTTTTAATATGTAATATATCGTCTGCCTCGTAGACTTGCTCGTCAATTCTATAAACTATGCGACCATCTACGCGAGTAAGATTTACGCGATCGATAGCAACAGGGTAAAAGAAATCAGGTAAGCCGTTAGCGCCGCGTTCACCCAGTACAGCTATATAGTTACCATCTAAGATTAAAGATGCAGCCATAGCGCTAATAGTTTCGATGCGCGTCTCTTGCGGATTAGGTTTAATTAATATCTGCGGTGTTGGTTTAACGATACGAGCATTACGGTAACTATGTAGACCTAGTGCGCCTATAGCATCTGCGATTAATGTAACACCGCGATAAATTGCTGGTACGCCTAGCGCTGTATTAGTATCGACGTAAGTACCTGACCAGTTAGCCTGGAAAGCTCTACCTACTCTACCTAGCGAATCTACGTAGCCAGATGATGTATAGACTACAGACGGCTGTATCTGCCGTTTAAGTAGTCGTCCTAGCATTATTTATTCCTTTTCTCCATAGCAATACCAAAGAGCATTAGAAAAGACCCTCCTAATACTATCGCAGATGGAGCATAAATTAAGTATGCACCTGTGGTAATGGCGATAGATCCTAAAAGCTGTAGCGTTACTGGTAAATATTTCATTAGTAGATTTTGCTCCTTTGTACTGGCATCTCGATAGGTTCATTTACTACGCCGTATCGTGCCAGTGTTGCAGCGACCAGCGGCGTAATGTTATTTGTGCTATTTCTCGACCAAGCCCAGGAATCACCTAAAGCTCTTTTACTAGATCCTACGATGGCCTGTCTTAGATTAGGGTCGTCTAGGTGACAGATGCTTTTAGCCTGTACAGCATCGTAAAAGGATCCGCAGGCTCTAGCGTAGTCTCTGAGGCCTACGCTAATTACGCCTACGCCTGCATTTTCTAGCTCTCCTATCATTGATGAGGCTGGAGAGCCATTATCTATAACTACTGGCGCGTTCCATTTTTTCGCAATTTCTATAAGGCGTGGTAATACCCAGTTAGCGCCGTCTTTAGCTTCGATGATTTCTACTGGCGTCTTTTCTCTGACTAAACCAGATGCAGCTATAGAGGACTTATCGCGCTCCCTAGATATGTCTACACCTAAGACGATTTTATTACCTATGGTTATATCGGTACGAGCTAGGCTGTCCCATAGATCTACGTCTATTACCGCTACGGCTTCTTTAGCAGGCCAGACGTTTAGCCATTCTTTCGTAAATATCTCTGGGCTGTTCGTGTTAGCAGCTTCTCTTACAGCTTCAATTAATACGCCATTAGACTCACCTAAAGATGGTATCGACTGCGCCCATACTGACTCATCCATATAGTCAAATTTCTCCTCACGTGGACACCACTCGAACCAGGCTAGTCTCGTCTGTTTATCGTTAATGTTAGCGTGTGCTACCTCGCGGTAATGCTGTAGTAGTTCGCTTTTCCCAGGGATACCAGCATTAGACAGGATCCATAACTGTCCATCTTTACGAGTCGCTAGCGTAGGCTGCAGCGAAGCTATAAGACTAAGAGGATGCATAAGAGCTTCATCGATGACCATTAGATTAAGACTCATACCTCGCGCACCTTTATCGTTAGGTGTGACTATGCCGTATGTAGATCCGCTTTTCATATATAGGCGCTCGCTGCCATTTATGTAACTAATACGATGTATGTGTTTAGCAATAGCAGGGCAACGCTCAAAGCTATTTATATGCTCCTGCCATTTTAGCTTAGCCATATTACGATCCTGAGCTGTATAGGCGACGTGATGGCGCGGCTTTAATAGCTCATAGGCGATACGTGTCTCTACGAGCTTAGACTTTCCAGACTGACGACCTACGGCTACGCCTACAGTCCTATACCAGTAATGTCCGTCTACCTTTTCTAAGGCTGTGTCTGCTACTTGTCTCTGCCATTGATAAAGGCTAAAGCCCATTAGGTTAGCGACCTTCTCTAACTTGTCGCCATCTGTAGCTAGGGCTATATCTCTTTCAGTAGCCCATCTAGGAGGACATACGGTTGCTAAGTCCATAGCTCGTCTATTGAGTCAGTAGGAGCTATCTTAAACCAGATCTCTCGTAGCTCCTTAGATATGGCTGGTATTGAATTTATAGCCTGGTTGCTTTCCTCTATCTGATCCCAGGCAGCGGTAAGACCTAGTAGCATCGTTCGCGTGACTGCATCGATGTCAGTGCGACCCTTTAGCATCCGCTTCATAGCTCTCACGTGTCTACCTGATCTACGTCGCCTACCACTTACGGCTACGTCTAACGGCCTGTCTGATTTTGTTACCATAAATCGCTCCCCTCGAATAATTACACTTGCTGCAGGCTGGTCGCAGCTGTCCACGCCAGAGCCTCATATCTGTCACCGTATCTACAGGAGGATCGTGGTCTGCAGTCGTAGCAGGTCTGAGATGACACCAGTAGCAGGTCGGATTACCAGCCAAAATAATCTTTCGAGCTTTTCTATATTCTCGTCCATATTTCAAATGATGCGGATGTTTCATAACTTTTTGTTATTTATTTTTTTGTTTTCCACAGGTCGCGTTATCCACAGGGGGGAGAGATAAACGCGCACCGCGGCGTATCGCAGGTGCTGCGTGTGGGAAAAAACGCCCATAATTGATTAATCGACTCGCGTAGTTAATACGTATAGATCGTGAGATCCTGTAGATGCTACGACGTTAAGCTCGCAGCCTTGCGGTACTGTAATTACTAGCTTGTCCCCATTATCCAATAAGAAGCCAGTACTGGAAGTGACACCTGTGTTACCTATGTAAGTCGCGCCTTTACTGTGTAGGTGTACATACTGCGTCACGTTATCTATTGATGCGATTACCTGAGCTGTTGTCGTCACTGATACTTTACTGCTCGTAGTTGCCATTACTTGTTATCCTCTTTTATTCCTAACGAGATTTCGTTAGCGATCTCTATGTCTTGCTGCGCGCTTTGATGCCTAGCCGTTACGTACTTAGCGTAATCCTTATGATGCTCTCTGGTTAACCAATAGCTGCGCTTATGAGGTAGCTGAACCCCAGTGTGAGCAAACATCTTAAAGCCCATAGCCTTAACGCGTATGCTAAAGAATATATCCTCACCTACCCAAGCTTGGTTAATTGGCATATCTCTATAAAAGCACCATAGATCGCCTTCATTAGTTTTATCTTGATGCTCTCTCATTTTCTCAAAGACTGAGCGATGGATAAGTATGCAACCAGTACCAGCCGCATCTATCTCTACTATGCTCTCCTCTGGATATTCGTGCATAGCATAAAGACCAGTGTCCTCACCTATCTTAAACACGCAAGGGACAGGCTCAGGATAAACATTTTGGGTATCCCACGCTGCGTGCACGATACCGCTTACGATAGGTCTTTCATCCTTATCAGCTGCAGCTACTAACTTCTTAAAATTCTCTACTGTGATTATCTGGTCTGTATCTATCTGTAATAACCAGTCGTCGGTAGTTTTCTCCAGAAATGTAGCTACTACTTGATTACGTAGACGGCTTATGACGCCAGATCCTTCGAGGCTAATGAGCTGTCCTAGCTGTGACTGACTACGAGCTATATCAATAATGCTGGTTGCAAACATCGCGTGCCACTGTCCAGGTGAACAGACGCCTATCGTAATTTTTTCTCTCAGATCCATATATGTCCCTTATCTCTAAATTAAGTACTAAATTTAGCACTAAACGTACAGTTTAATACCAATTATGACGCTTATGAAAGTCTAGCGCACTGCAGAAATCGCCGTAGCGATGACGCACATAGCCAATACCCCAGTGGATTTGATCTAAGGGGGAAGCTAGAAAAGTGTTTATCTCTTTTTTACTCTTACCCTTCATATGTCTCTGAGGTATGCCGTAATCGTGTGTAGGAGATTTAGCCTTATATCTCCAGTTACTCTCTTTAGTCCAGAGCTTGACCATACATCTAACCTCGTATGGCTCTACGTGTTTAGCTGCGTATTCTTGCAGGCCTTGCGGTGTTGCTAGTGTTATAGCTAGAAATATCGATCCCATTAGTAGCATTTCTATCTCCTATTAGGTAGATGATGGCTCTCATTAGGTATTGCCTGTTTTCGTCAAAAGAGGCTATACCGCTATTACAGTCGTGACAGAGTAGGCCTCTTATCTCCTGTGTTTTATGGTTATGGTCTATGGATAGGCGACTTTGTGTATTGGCTACATCGCAGATAGCGCATTTATAATTCTGCTTTTCGAGCAGCTGTCCATACTCATATTTTACCCTACGCATTATCCATCTGGATAGATTTCGACAGTTATTACAGTGATGGCGTCTTGCATTATTGGCTTTATTACGCCAGCCAAAATCATCTATCGGTAGTATCTTGTCGCAAGTGTTGCAGTGTTTATAGCCGTTAGGCGTCGCTTTCCGAGTCCGTCTCGTCATCTATGTCCTCATCTGAGTCCGCGTCTAGGCCTAAAGCGTACTGCCTATCCTTCTCGCTTAAACTGTTGAACATAACTAATACGCTACTTACAGATCTACTTAGTAATGATTCGATAGCGTCAAAAGATAGAGACTGGTCTGTGTTTATCTGTGTTGACACTTCTCCAATAGATATATCTATCGTTAGTTGCATCTCTATCCCTTCACTGGTAAGGGTTTATCACTTGGTTTTATTATATTTTATTTTATGTATTTTTATATATATGACCTGATACCAGAGCTAAAAGAGAAATGCCCCCCTACCCCCCATTAATTAAAAATAATTAATAGTGAGTAGTGGAGGATCCCTGTAGCTTTGTTTAGATCTTGATGACCGTCAACCGTCGCCGTAAGAGTTCCTGCCCCCAGTCTTTCGACCAGATAAAACTATAGACCATCCTGGCGACAAAAGAGAAAAGGGACTACTACCGCAGATGGAAAGTAGTCCCAGTCTCCTTACGCGTACCCTCAGTAGCGTAAGCCTATGTATCTATGTAGGCCGAGCCCCCAAAGTGGCTAAAAACGGCCTTACAGCCTCTTTATAGGGCATATAATCGTATAGTCTGTCCTTAGGTATAAACCAGGTCTCCTCATCCTCTAGCTTATATTCGTCTATACGGCCTAAATAAACAGGGTAGTAACCTACTAAAAATAGAGTACTAAGTGATGAGCCTTGCACTAGGAAAGCTACGTCGCCATCGCGATCATAATGACGCAGGATAAGATTATTAGACCGCGACCAGCGCACCTCGACATTATCGCCTACGTCAGCTTTATCCTTAAAAGTGTTGAGGCCGTTCCAGTCAAGCCCTAATAACCTGGCTACGCCTATCTCAGCACCGTAAGCCATCTGCATCTCATACTTACGCTCGTAGTCATTTTTCCAGGGTACGGCTCTAGTGTGAGGGTTATCCGTCTCCTGTGTTTTCTTTGACCACTCGATAAAGAAATCTGCAGCTTGTCTCGCCAATTTCATATCAAGATCGTGTAAGGGTAATGGCCTCATTTTTTCCAGGGCTTACCCTCTAAAGACATTGGCGTACATTGTTCAGTATATGGCTTACGCTGACAAAATAGACCCTCGTATGGCTTACCGCTATTACTTGTCCCAGATCTATAAACGCGGCAGGCCATCTCTCTATGGTTGCAGTAAGGCTCACCCTCAGGCGGTACTACTTTCGTAGGCTCTGACTCTGGTCGCTGTGAATCTAAAAAGGCTGCTAATTCAGGATTATCAGTCTCTACAGCTTTAAGAGGTGGGACAGAGCGTAGAGGTGGCGTGAAAGGTGTAGCCGCCAGCTCTACGCTCGAACCGTTGCTATCTGCTCCCCAAAGATCGAGAGCGACGCCAAAACGCATCGCTGCATTTTTTATAGCGTCACTGATAGCAGTCTTAACCGCATCGGCCCCTTTTTGATGCGGCTCAGATGCACCGTAACCGATTCTAGTTACGCCGCATACTGTAAGTCTGATCCATAGGCCGTTAAATTCATCTAATACTGGAGAGCCATTATCAGCTATAGCCATAGGCTGCCAATACCAGGCAGGATCTACAGAAATTAATCTATCTGTGACTACTGCGTGATTAATAAAATTATAGGATCTCTGTCCTACATTTTTAGCCTCTATCTGATCATCTCTAAAAGGCGCACGTAATGCTTTAGCTTTGTCCTCGTTCATTTACTCGATCTCCTTGCGTCTCTGTGACTCGACATAAATATTTAACCAGGGCAGCGACGTCACTCGATGCTCTCGAATTGCATCTAACACAGCTGCTCGACCCTCAGGAGAGAAGCGTGTAGAGACGTATGGAGCTTTAGTATCAAGTCCTATAAAAGGTAATACCTCACCTGTCATAGTGCTAAATATCTGGCTCTCAGGTGTTATAGCTAAGGTGTCTAAAAATTTCTTTCGAAATGACTCGCGCACTTTAGGCTCTATTTCACTAGGAAAATTCTCAATAATCCAAGTTACTAAAGCCTTTTCGTCAGTAACTACAAAAGATACATCTCGACTAACTAAGGTTATCTTGGCTACCTCTTGATTATCGATAATAGCCTTAGTCATATCAGCGCCTACATTAGTTAGCTCATCTCTGGCTAATTCTCTTAATGTATTAGTCGCCTCTGTTACTGCATCCTTTATTACTGTTAGCGCTGCTAATTCTGACGCTATATCTTTTAAGTTCATTACACACCTACCAGATCAGAAATTGGTTTAATATCGCTTAGGTCGTCGACCAAGTAGTAACTACCGCTCGGATGCTTAGATGGAGCAGCTACTACGTAACCGTTCCACTTAATATCTACACCCTCGCGCCATTTACCAGGGAAAGTCATATCGGCAGATGCCCAGTAGTAGTAATGGAATCCATTACCTGTCTTTATACGTCTGGTCTCTGTTAGGCCGTCTATCGTGCCGCCATTACGTAGATCTACGTCAAAGACGACGAGATTAGATGGCTTACAGGCTATTCCTATGTTTATGTCAGGCTGAGCCTTGAACCACTTATGAATAACCTCTATGTCGTCTGTGGCGCTATGTAGTCCACGTGGAGCGAATCTCTTATGAGGCTGTTTAGCTGCTACGCCTAAAGGCAAAATCTTAAAGCCTAGAGCTGCGTATGTAATCGCGTAATCATAGATACGGTTCATTATTGCTCGTATCTTGTCGATGGATGCTTACGAGCCGCTACGCGACCACGCACGAATCCTCTTTGATGACCGTTATAGTGACCGTAATAATAACCAGTCATAAAAATACCTATAGCACATAGAAATATAAATAGATCTGTGTACTCTTGAATAAAGACGATCACGACGCTACCTCGATTTCTTTTGAGGTAGACATTTTGTACCAGGGCTTATAAGAGATAATTTCTTTTAGATCGTGATAAACACCTTCCCAGACTTGCTTACGATTTTCAGCCTGAAAGGTTAATCCTTGTCGATTATCATCTAAAGCGAACTGATAACCCTCTGGAATATCTACAGATACAGAATAAACCCAGCTCTGCGATATATTTATTTCTATATTATGTTTATCAGCTAAAGATAAACACCTTTTTTTCGTAGTCATTTCTGTCCCTTTGTCTGGAGGGTTGAGGGGTTCCAGACCCCTTAATGGTACTACTGCCTCCAGACAGTCAAGCACCTAGACACGCCGACCTCTAGGGTTACTTTAGGGTTATAGCCCAGGCTGTTTAAGAGCGCTGGATTACCTACGCGGTACGCGACGCCTTTAGGAGCGCCTTCATCGACCTCTACGACTGGTTTATAGCCCACCTGACGAGCTACTAGGTTAAATAGCTCCATAAAGGTCGTAGGCCTGCCTGTAGATAGGTTTATGTTTATGCTCATACGGTCTTTAGCCAATAGCAAGGAGGCCTCCACTATGTCGTCTATATGTATCCAGTCCCTAGTAGTTAATGCTGATCCCCAGATAGTAAAAGGGTCTGCCTTACGACCAGCTCTCTCCATAAAGCTAGGAAATGGATATTCGAGGCTCTGATCCTCACCGTAACCGCTAAAAGGTCTAAGTACAGTGACGGTTAGGCCTTCACGTCTTAAATGCTCGCAGAGCATCTCTCCAGTTAATTTAGCCCACCCATACGTATAATCTGGTAGACGTATATCTCTAAGGTTTATATCGTTTTCTGTAAGCATTGTTTTAAGCTCTAAAGTCTGTAGCTCTACAGGATAGGCAGCGCTAGAGCTAAAGTAGAGAATATGTCCTGGCTGTGTACGCATCGCCCAGGATGCCATTTCGCTATCTATTGATAGATCTACCGCCAGAGATAGCGGACTACCCTCGATAGTCTGCCTACCTCCTACGACTGCCGCAAGATGTATCAAAAGGTCGAAATATGTGTCATCGCGTCTAAAGAAATCTCTAGCATCGATACCGTCTTTTATGTCGACATATGTGACGTTATGATCTAATAAAGCATATGTAAAATGACGACCTACAAAACCTCTATTACCAGTGATTAAGATTTTCACGACAGAGCCACGACTAAGTCTTTATAAAACTGGCTGTTAATAAAGTCCTCGTAGATTAATCTATCGTGGCTGTAATACTGCTCAGAATTGACGCGTGCGTAATGATCATCCATAGCACCCTTAGCGGCTAGTGGATGCATATGCTCGATTACTATGTTTTCTGCATAAAACAGTCCATTAATATCCTGGCCTAATTTTTTCCAGAAATTATCTAGGTATAAATGCTTAGCTTTAGGCTGACACATACCTTTAAGATTTTCCACTATGCCTCTAGTCATTAGACAGGCAGTAGGTAAATTAGCGCCTTGCAGTAAGTCATTACCGTAAGCTATTCCTTGTCTATTACCTGGTATCTGTAGAGTTAAAAGATAGTCCCAGAAATCAGTACGCGGTACGTGATCATCTCCTAGAAAACCAAAATAGGTATAGCGATCATATTTAGTATCGTCTAGTAAAAGCATCGCAGCCATATTAAGAGGCTGAGCCATACCAGCGGCGGTTATGTGATTAGTTATTATGTTTATGTCGTCTATAGCTTGATAATCGCGTAGCGACCAGTCATCTATATCGCAGACAAAGTATAAATCTGCTACAGCTTTCGTATCTTTCCAGGCTTTAAGAAGCCTTTTTGCGTTTTGTGGCCTTCCCCTGGTCGGTACAATGAATACACTTTTTTGCATTTTGTCCCTCTCGATCGTGGTCTTTGAGATGCGTAAATAGCATACGCCTTACCTCTCTGAGATCGCCTAAAACTTCATCGGCAAAACCGTTAGAGACAGGGCGGCTATTCTTTTCTGCACGTGAAGCGAATATAGCGGCTACCCCTGATATGGTCGCAGCCGCTATAACGCCTAGCTGAATTAAAAGACTATCCACGTCCTAGCGGATCCTTAGGATTTAGGACACGCATTAAAGGAGGCAGAATCGCAGCGGCTGCAGCGCTAGTTAGACCTTTTACAGTCATATCGCCAGTAGCTAAGTAATAAGCTAATGCAGCGCTAAGAGCTGCTCTACCCCAGGAGGCAGATACCTCTAAAGCTGTTTTTACTTGTTTATTCTGTTTCGCCTTCATCGGTCTCCATCTCTAAACCTCTTACTAAGGTTTCGACTTGCACTGCATTTAGAGCTATCTCAAAATGCATCTCATCCTTACGATTACGATAATTACCGCCCCATCTTAGACCATATTTACGGCATAAACGGTTAATTACTCTTACTTGCTCGTCATTAAAAGTACCTACAGCTGCTAGCGGATGCTGCGTAGCATTGAGATCTATAGCAGTACCGCTACTGTGATTAGAGACTACGGTATTAGATCCTCTGACCTTGCGATAGCAATAACCCCAGTCGTCTAGGGTTTTACCCTCGTCTATAGGCTCGACTAGCTTATGAAATTCTGCAGCAAAACCAATTAGTAAAGGCGCTACAGGCTTAGCCACACGTAGCTTTAGATCTGTCCCAGGGACACGCTTACGAACTATATCTATAGCCTCTGGATCTGCAGACGCAGGCCATCCGTTAGCGCTTGTCTCCATTATTAAAGGCTTATCTCAACCCAGGTTAAAGTAAATTCGTTCCATCTCCATAAATCACCATTAGGTCTAGGTGTAGGAGGCTGCCAGTCAAAATTGCTATCTAAAGTCCAGGAAGCAAAAGGCTGAGGCTTTATAAAAACGTCATTAATGTAATCGTAAGTAAAACCTATGCCTGCGTATTGTTTACGTATTTTATTATTATAAGACGTACGTTTACAGGTTTGATTTCTAAAATTACCGTACCAGATCTCAGGACTTAAATTATCTATTAATTCATTTTCATCTACGCCAGTAATAACCTCAGTTACTACATTGTTTTCGTCTAAAAATGCGTAATGTGCCATTATGCCCAACTCACATTTCCTGTGCCAGCAGTAATTGTTGCTATTGTATTTGCGCCGCTAGTGGTTGTTGAACCTGTTAAACCAGCGCCAATGGTTATTGTTCCAGCAGCAGTTGGAAAACGCAAAATTACTATACCACTCCCACCATTTCCACCATTTCCGCCATTTTGTTCAGATGCCCCGCCGCCACCACCAGTATTTGGTGAACCATTTGCACCAGTGTTACCAGAATTTCCACCGCCGCCAGTTCCACCATTACCTTGATTACCACTAGTTCCTGGCCCTCCACCACCGCCACCAGCTCTAGTTACAGATGAACCAGTAATAGATGAAGCAACTCCGACACCGCCGTTCATACCATTATTAGAATTTGCAGAATTAGTTACACCTACTGCGCCAGCGCCACCACCGCCACCACCGCCGCCAAGGACATTTATATTGTAATTAGCACCAGTTCCACCAGCGTAACCTTGATTGGCAGTTCCTGCACCGCCGTCACCATTAGCACCTAGTTTTAACGAACCACCTCCACCAGAACCACCTGAATTGCCACTACCAAATAAGCGACCACCAAGACCACCCTTTGTTGAAGTTATTGTAGAAAATACCGAATCAGAACCATTTGCTGAAAATGTGCCACCTGCGCCAACTGTTACAGTATAATTAGTTGATTTATTTAAGGTTAATTTACTTTCTGCACTTGCGCCTCCACCTGAATTTTCTCCAGTAACACTTGAACGATAGCCCCCAGCGCCACCACCGCCGCCGCGATTATCACCACCAGAACCGCCGCCTGCTATGACTAAATACTCGACCTGTAAAGGTACGGCGATAGTCTCACCACTTGCAATAATACCCAGTATAGGCATTAAGCAATACCACCTATGACATACCAGCTATCAGTACCTACTTTAATGCACGATGCGGCCTTAAATGCAGATGTAATCGTAGGGCTAGTTGAGACAGCTCCAGCACTAGCAATAGTGACTCCTGAGCCTTGAACGATGCTGCAAGTACCACTAGCACCTATTTTAATAATGTTAATGATAGAGCCAGTAGTAAAAGCTACTGAGCTGTTAGGAGGTATGGTTATAGTAGTAGCGCTAGTACTTGAATATGTTATTAACTTATTATCCGCATCTGCTAATACAAAAGTATCACTCGTAGTAGTAACAGCTCTTAACGTTATGTTTGCTATAGAGTTCATCGCAGCCGCGGTTAATACTTGACCTGTGTTAAATGTAGCCATATTTCTCCTTAATAAGCGAGCGAGTCCTCATCTAGTAGGCCATCTACCAGAGAGTCTAGCACGAAGCCACTCGCGAACGGTTGCGCGGTGGTAAAAGTAGTAAAAAATGAACTAGGCGTAATGTCGTAGGCAACCCCTGTTATAACGGTATCGCTTTCGACATTACCTCCCTGTAATGACTGTATAACGCTAATAGGATCAAAGACGTCCAGCTCTAAAGCTGCAGTAACACGATCTGTGTTAGTGCCGTCTGAGGCATCGATAACCAGAGTTTCCATACGTAAATCTGCACCTACCTCCTGGCGACTTGCTAGGATCATAAGCGCCTGATTTAAGGCATCCGTATCGGTCTGCGCTATAGAGCTGCGATTACGGCTATGCTTAAAAAAAGTATCGATACTATCTGAGCCATTGACTGTTTGAGGCGTTCCGCCAGTACGCGTGACGGTGCAGCTATTTACTAATCCAAAATCTGATAAATCAAAAGATACGCGCTGATAGGTAATCGTGTTAGGGGCACCAGTATCGCTAAAGACGGTCGCCGTACCGCCAGAGGCTAAGATAATGTCATTACGAGACTTAAAAGTGGCGTAGCCTTGCTGATTAATATAAAAAGCGCCCAGGTCTGTAGCCTCGACTGTTTGACAGGCAGCTAAAGCCGTCCTAGTACTACCTGTATCGGCCTGTACCGTAGTGGTACTACTCGTAGATATAGAGCGCATACCTCCAGGCCAGTCAGCCGCATCTAAAATACTGCTGATACGTTGCGCTGTAGTTTGTCCAGCTGTACCGCCTGTGACCGTAGATATAGACGCGAGGTTAAGTAATTGGAATCCATCGACGCAGTTGAGATCTACGTAGGCAGGATCAAAACCTGTAGGGCTAGTATATTTCCAAGACTGAATATACATAGATCCTAAAGCGTATTCCTGACCTGCAAAGGTTCCAGTAAAACGTATTTTACGCATTGGTAAAATTTTGCCGTATAGGGCACTGGACGTATTCGCAGGGTTAAATAATCCTGTCTGATCAATTAATCTAACTGCAGCATTACCAGCTGTAAAACTATCCGAGGTACGGTTATAGGCTCTCCGTATTGCTGCTCTTATTAAATACTGAGTAACGTCTACTATGTCAGATGCGCTAGTACCTAATACTGACTGGTCTAGCGGTGTCGACGGATTATCTAAGACTAGGCTAGGGTCAAAGTTAGCACCGTTACTAAAGTCGATAGTGCAGGTAAATACCGCGCCAGTAGTCATTATTGCTCGATAATAAGGCTGTTACCTGTCCGCTGTGTTGCATAAACGGCATCGGTAACAGCTGCTACTAAATCATTTTGTGAGATTAGACTGCCGTTAATGTTAACGTTAACGACCGTACCGCCTGTATCCCCTGTTCCCATAAAAGAGGTATTAGCGGTTAGGCCTAGTTCCTCAGGTGGTGTTATAGCTTTATAAGCGCCCCTAGCTGCAGTGTAGGTTGTTTCGCGCTGTTGTATCTGAGCGATAATAGGATTTAAGTCCACGTCAGGTCGAAAAGGATTTTGCAAAATACCCTGCGCTCCAGAGGCCATAAATCTATCTATCAGCTGTTTCTCGCTTATGCTTAAGCCCTCTACGATATTTTTAGAAAATATAGGATCGGTATACAAAGGCGCTAAAGCTGCATCTACTTGTACTTGATAACGTTGCAGAGCCGCCTCAATTTTGGCTAAATCTAAAACTAACTCTGGGACATTTGTATTTATTTTTAGCTTAAATTCTTGACTTGATACGCCTTTAGCAGCTGTGACTAATTTGTCTATCTCAGCAATAGATTTTGTAGTCGTAGCAACGCGAGCCTCAGTTATTACCTTTTCGCCATCTAACAGAAAATTATAATAGCCCCTCTGTGTGTTTTCTAGCGTTTTAATTGCATTAATATCATTTTCATAACCTGACTTTTTTAAGTTAAAAGCCTCTATCGCTGCAGCTTTATCCTTATCATTAAGACCTCGCCGCAAAGCCGCCGATAGATTTATCAAATCTGCATCCACCTTAAATCTTGCTTTATTCTCTAAGGCTTCTCTCTTTGCTTTTCGAGCCTTCTCTGCCGCAGCAGCCTTTTCCTCTTTTGCTCTACGCGCTTCCTCCGCTGCCCTTTCTTTCGCGTTTTCCTTCTCGGTCTTAAATATCTGACCTCTAGCTCGTAATGCAGCGCGTCCTCTTTCTTCCTCCAAGCGTGTAATTTCGGTTATATTGCCAGCAATATTACGTACAAACTTAGCTATAGCACGATCGCTCTCCTCGAAATACTTTTGTACATCTTTATTAACAGAAGCAATAAAGCCAGTGGTCTTGCCAGCCAAGAGTCCTAGAGCTTCACCCAGGTTAATCACATCTTTCTGTAAATCCTCTACAGCTACACCACTATCATCCAAACCCTTTACTAAACCTTCGCCGAAAGCCTCTTTAGCTTCGTCTACAGCCTGAGTTAGACGCGCTAATTTGCCTTCTAAGGTGTCGGCTGCGCGTGCAGATGATCCAGTAAATTTTGTTTCTAATTCTGTAAGTACATCATCAAAATCTCTACCTTTAAGATTTGCAGTAGTAAAGCCAATTTTTAATCTAGTAAGAGCGGTAGTCTGCCCTGCAAAACCACGCTGTAATGCTGTTGTCACAGTCGATAAATCGCGTCCTGTAGCCGCCGATATATCCAGAGAGACAGCTAGTAATCTTTGCGCGGTGGTTACATCATTAGTGGCTTGCGATAGAGTATTGAAAGCGTCAGTCAAAACACCGCCTGATATGCCTGTAGCTAATTGCGTTTTCTGTATAAAGTCAGTTAGAAAAGGTTGAGCAAAACCAAGATTCAAAGAGTCCAACTGAGTACGTAGTCGATTAGCTTCTTTTTGTGACTCTTGAAAAGCCTTTACAGACGCCTTACCAAAATTGACCACAGCGGCTATAGAAAATGCAGCCGCTAGACGCTTACCTAAAGCCCCTAAGACTTTATCTTGTTTTTTTGACGATTTTTCTAAATCCTTAAAGCCTTTATCTTTTAGCCTTGTGACTAGATCTACGCCGACATCAGCGGTTGCCATTTACAGCCCTCACAAACTTCCTAAGTCGCTCATTAATTACCTTCTCGACTTCCTGCCTAACCTTATCGCCTACTTGCGCTTCTGCCTTAAATAACATACGACCTTTTAGACCATTTAGCGGCGCTACCCTTACTATCATCTCTTGAAAATCATTTTGCGCATTAGGGTTACGCGATACACTTTTAGTGCGTTTCCTAGAACTACGTCTACCAGCACCTGCCAATTCATATATGGCGCCAGCTGGTTTACTATTAACTACGGCTAAGGCTGAATATGCCGTTTTGTTGTAGCCAAATGGAGCCTTATTCTTACGAGATCTTGTGATTTTGATGCCAGCCTTGATTTCCCCTGGTTGCCACGTCCATCGTAAAGGATCTCTCGACCTATGCTCTGTATCGTTTATCCAAGATGGACTGGTATATGTAGGTGGGTTAGGTCTAAAGATAGGTACGCCACTCCCATTTGTAACATCCGCAGGTACAAAATTTCTTGCAGTATTTCTTAACGGTGTAGCTGCAGCATTTAATGCCTTACTAAAATCCTTTTTTAATTGTGGATCTAATTTCTTCAATTCTTTTACTAACTTATCAAAATCGTCTACGACGACAGAGCCTCTAAAAGTGCGCTTACGTGCCATTAACGCCTCCTCGTTACGCGCGGTGTCTGTCGCGCCTGACTTTGCTCCTGTAAAATAAACTTGATAGCTGAATAGATAGCAGGATCGCAGTCTAATAGAGCATTAGGCGGTATACCTGTCGCTACCGACACAGTTGCGACTTCCCATATATCTCCGCGTCGGTCTATCCATTTTTTGAGTCTACGACCAGTTCAATATCGGTAAATTGATCTGTATAGGCCTCGCCTAATTCTAAAGTTGTATCACCTTTTTTACTTTGCAAGTAATGGGCGAACCACCATAAATCGCTTTCTAATTGCTCATCAATTAAGCGCCTACGCCAGCCTGACTTAAAGTGACTTTCAAAAGCCACTTTAGCAGACGGCGTAAGCTCATAAATTAACTTCTTGCCATCTTTCTTTGTTAGTTCAATAGACGTACTAGCCATTTTTGTCCCCTTGTTCGTTTATTAAGATGTAGCTTTAGTAAGAGCAGTTACTGGAAGCGTAATCGATGCAGTCATTGGCGCATCGATACTTCCGTTAATTGGCTGCCACTGGGCAACCAAAACAGACATAGAGTAGCGAGGGTTAGTCGCTGTAACAGTGCCTGAGACTGGAATTAGCTGGATAGCTAATTTTGTACCTAGTGCATCCTCAAAAATTGAGTTAACGCTAGATGCAGCAAAATCGTTAAACACTTCAAGCGTAACGCTTGGGCGTTCGATCCCACCTATTAAATTTTGGACGCTGTCGGTCATACTTGTTATCTCGACGGCATCAATTTCTCGCGACAGGCTGACCGCGCTAACGAAAGTGGTAATAGTTGTAGTGCCTGCGACTACAGCTACTTTATTACCCATAAAGATCGCCATTTATTTCTCCTTTTATTTAGCCGATCAATTCGACATTATACCGATACGCAAGGTAATCGATACTAGCCACCTGTACAGATCCAGCGGTAGC
>Ga0214917_10002810_pt1 | contig 20815 bp, 17 predicted proteins | sample LL_1208_BB_MetaG_FD_177983 | JGI IMG/M metagenome (GOLD analysis project Ga0214917, IMG submission 177983) | Freshwater microbial communities from Lake Lanier, Atlanta, Georgia, United States - LL_1208_BB | ecosystem: Environmental > Aquatic > Freshwater > Lake | place: USA: Georgia | collected...
TGTGCCGCTGAAAGTCGGCGTTCTGGGTTGCGGGAAAATTGCCGGGGCCTACGGCACCAGCCTTCGTCACCTGCCTTCCGTGCAGTTAGTGGCCTGTGCCGATCTCAACCGATCCCGGGCCGAGGAAATGGCCCACCTGGAAGGGTTGCGGGTCAATACCCCCACCGAGCTCCTGCGGGATCCGGGCATCGATGCGGTGCTGAATCTGACGGTTCCGGCGGTTCACGCCAAAACCACCTTGGCCGCTCTGGCGGCCGGCAAACATGTCTACGTCGAGAAACCTCTCGCCATCACTTTGGCAGAGGGGAAAAAGATTCTCTCTTTGGCCAAGAAAGTCAAAAGGCGGGTCGGCTGTGCCCCGGACACAGTCCTGGGCCCCGGTCACCAGACCGCCTTGCAAATGGTTCATGATGGAAGGGTGGGGAGACCGTTGGGGGCCTCGGCTTTCATGCAATGCCCCGGTCATGAACACTGGCACCCAGATCCCGAATTTTATTACCGGAAGGGAGGGGGACCGCTTTTTGACATGGGGCCGTATTACCTCACCGCCTTGGTACAGGCCTTGGGCCCCGTTCGAAAGGTAGCTGGGATGACTTCGGTGGGTCGTAATCCCCGAAACATTACCAGTCAACCCCGCAGCGGAAAAAAAATAAAGGTCGAGACACCGACCCATGTGGCCGCCTTGCTGGAATTCCGCTCCACGGCGGTGGCCCAGTTGGGTATGAGCTTTGACGTGGCCGCCCATACTCAGCCGTGGCTGGAAATTCACGGCACCCGGGGATCCATGCAATTTCCCGATCCCAACTGCTTCACCGGTCCGGTCCGGTTTCATACGCTCTACGGCAAGTCTTGGGAGGAGATTCATCCCGAACACACAGAAAACATCCAGCGGGGCATAGGTCTGGCGGAAATGGCGGAGGCCATCGCCGCGCGACGACCCCATCTGGCCTCCCTGGAGCTAGCCTTCCATGTTCTCGAGATCATGAACGCAGTGCTCGACTCTGCCCGCACCGGCCGACGGGTGGCGGTCCGGTCGACCCCCCCTGCGTGGAAGCCACTTCCGGAGGGCGTCCCGGCCATGAGAGTTTCATGAAACGTCGTGCCATCATCCTCTCCGGGGGCTGGGAAGGTCACGACCCCCGGGGAACCTCTTCCTGGGTGGCAGCCCTTTTGCAGGAGATCGGACTGGACGCGGAAATCCACGAGAGTCTCGCGATTCTTGACAAGCCGGAGCCCCTGCGTGATCTGGCCCTTGTGGTGCCCAATTGGACCATGGGAATGCTTACCGGGGAGCAGGAAAAAAACCTTATGGGTGCGGTGGAGTCCGGCACCGGATTGGGGGGATCCCACGGGGGCATGGGCGATGCCTTCCGTGGCCAGACCCATTACCAGTTTGCCGTCGGCGGCCAGTTTGTAGCCCATCCGGATGACCACCAAGCTTACCGGGTAGAATTTAGCCGATCCCCCCATGAACTCACCCGCGACTTGGTGGATTTTTCCATCACCACCGAGCAGTATTACATGCACACCGATCCGGCCAACGAGGTTCTCGCCAGCACGGTTTTTCAAACCCACAGCGCTCCCTGGATCAATGGCACCCGCATGCCGGTGGTCTGGATCCGGCATCACGCCAAGGGAAGGGTGTTTTACTCCTCGCTTGGTCACTCCCTGCGGGAATTGCAACACCCGACCGTGCGCGAGCTTATGCGCCGGGGCCTGCGCTGGGCGGCCCGTTTGGACTAACCGGGACGGACTTCCCGCCCCGTGCGGGCCGAACGGTAAATGGCGTCGAGGATGGCCTGCACCTGAACGGATTCCTTTACGGGGACGAGAGACTTCGCTTTTCCAAGAATACAATCGACGAAATGCACTATCCGGTTGCCGTGAGCCAGAGGGCAGTCGAGGGGGATCTGCTCCACTTCGTACCCCCCCCCACGGGTCGGCGCAATCACCTGCGCAGGAAAAAGGCGGGCGGAGGCCTTGGTGCCAAACAGAGAGACCTGTTCATGATTCGGCTCGGGATGATGGCAGGCCCAACTGATGCGCAGGACGACGGTGGCTCCGCCCTTCAGGCGGATGAAGGCCGAGGCAAAATCCTCCACATCGAAGGGACGATCCTTCGTAATTTCTGATCGCCCCCAATTCCCATCCCCCAAACCCCGGGGCCCGAAATCCGCTCGCACCTGACCGCTGACGCTGACCGCCCGGAAATCCCCACCCAGAAAAAGTGCAGCATCGAGCAAATGAACCCCAATGTCATAAACACATCCCCCACCGGAGAATTTCTTCTGGGTGAACCAACTGCCGATCCGCGGGATGCCGCTTCGACGGAACCAAGTCGTCTCCAGATGGTAAATCTGGCCCAGCCGTCCTTGGAGGATCTGTTTTTTGAGGGACTGTGTTTCCGGGCGAAACCGATAATTTTGCCCCACCATCAGAAAGCGCCGGGCGCGCTGAGCTGCTTTCTCCATGGCTCGAGCTTCCCCCAGGGAGGTGGCGATGGGTTTGTCGACCATCACGTGTTTACGAGCCTGGAGAGCCGCCAGCGCCACGGGAGCGTGTAAAAAATTCGGCAGGGCCACCGTGACCAGATCGATGTCCGGACGACAGAGGAGTTGCCGGTAGTCGGTCACCGCCTGAATCCGGAACCGAGCCGCGGCTTCCTGCGCCCGGGCGGGATGGGTCTCCGCGACCGCCACCAAACGAACACGGGCATCCCCCGCGAGACTGGCCAGATGGTCGTGGCCAATGCCTCCCGCCCCGATCACGGCCGCCCTGAGGATTCCTGTTTTTTTCATACGGAGAGAAGCTTTTTGGCATAGCCGGCGGAGGCGGCAATGCCATCCCAAACGGTGCCGGAAAACTCCTCCTGCTCCACCACCCAGGCCACAAGGTCTTTGACCTCCCAACCGGCTCGCACCACGGCCGCCAGATCAACCGGCCCCCCTCCCAACTCTTTTTGGTCCTTCAGGTGCAGGCTTCCCAGACGGGAGCCGAGTTGCTTCATGTAGGTCACCGGATCCACCCCACCCACTTGGGCCCAATACACATCTAACTGGATTTCCAAATCCGCACCTCCCGCCTGCAGGAACCAATCAAGAACTCTTTTTCCTGACACCATGGCGATTTCATGCCCGTGATTATGAAAGGCAAAACGAACCCCCTTTTGCCGGAAGCCCTGAGCCCAAGCTCCCAACTCCTCGCCAGCCGCGCGGCAGGAAGCCTCCGTTTGAAGATCCTCGGGCGACCACCACGGGCAAATCACCATCGGAGAGCCGATTTCCTGGGCCTCACCGAGTACCCGGAGCCAATCTTTTCTCAGCTGCTCCCGCCCCACATGCATGCCGGCGCAACGCAGTCCAGACTCCCGCAGCCAGTGTAAGTGCTTCGCCACCGGGTGCTCTTGCCAGCCGGCATATTCCACCGCGGCGAAACCCAGCCGGGCCAATTTTTGCAGCGAACCGGGAAAGTCTTTCCTCACCTCGTCCTGGACCGACCAGAGTTGGATCGCCAAGGGAGCAGGACAGGCGGCAGACATGGTCTCTGTTGCTACGGAAATTCGTTTCGCACTCAACTCTGGAAACCTGAGGCCTTGTCTTGACCTGTTCAGTCTGAAGATGGTTAGGAGACGCGAGCCGCATGCAGACTGGATGCCATGACCAAGAGGCGGTAATTTTTACGGGTGGTTTCTTCCTACTTGGTGGAAAAAATTAAGAGAAGCTGGGCCTTGGCCATTGCCATCGCCGTCCATGTCCTAGTGTTGTTGGCGTTTGGCGGGTACGTGATTTTCAAGGGTTCAATATCCCGGATGCCTTTTACCAGTCAAGAGGTTCCAGCCGGAAAGGAGGTGACCGAGGCGCCGCCTTCTGAATCGCCCTCTGAGGAAACCGCGGAAAGCATGCCCTCCAATCCCACGGAGAGCACGACGAGCGAACCGATGGAGACGGATTTGATAGCCACCAGTTCCTCCCTGGCACCGCCCGCGCCCATGCCCATATCCCAGGTTCAACCCCCTGTCTCGGCTGGCACCGCCTCCGCAAAAACCCCCTCGTTCAGCGGAGGTGGATCTCGGGGAGGAGGAAAAGGATCCGCGGTGAACTTTTTCGGAGTCCGGGGAGAAGGTCGTAACGTGTATTTCGTCATCGACCTGTCCGACAGCATGCTGGAGCAACGCCGAGGCGGCCCGGCAGCCTTTGCCCGCATCAAGGCAGAGGTAAAAAAAATGATTCTAAGCCTCGATCCGGAGACCAATTTTAACATCATCTGCTTTGCGGCCGCCGGGGCGGATATTTTTTCCCAAAAAAGCGTGCCCGCCAACGGGGAGCAGAAGAAGGCAGGGATCGAGTTCATCGACAAGTACAACAACAGCCTCGAAACCCGAGGCATCAAACTAAACAATGGGCGGGGAAATTACAGCCCGAACATCTCCAATTTTGGAAGGGTCGATAACTCATCAGCCACCCGTCTTGATCTGGGGCTTCTAGGTGCCTTTGAGGGCCTGGCGGACACCATCTTCCTGATCTCGGATGGCAAGGCCCCAAAAACATATGCGGAACTTTCCGAGGAGACCAAAAAGCAGCTGGCAGAGGCCGAAATTGACGATGCCGACAAGGAACGATACCAGCGCCAAGTGGCTGATTGGCGGAAAGAGTACGAAGCCTATACCGAGGAAATCAAGCGGTACCGCGAGCGGTACAAGGATCTTCTGGAAAAAAAGGCAACTCGGGAACGGGAGGTGCGGGAAAAAGGTATCGGAAAGAAAGTCATCGAGGGCAAAGGAGTGGTCTATGAGGAGGTTAAAATCCCCGGCCTGCCCCCTGAGCCCAAACCCCCCGAAGCCCCCAAGCCGCCGGCTAAAAAATCCGCGGGCCGCGCCTTGGCCACTAGCGGAAAAGAAATGAAAGAAGATGAGCTGATCTCCCGCATCCGCGAAGTCGCGGTGAATTACTACAAGAAAAACTCGGCTCCGATACCCTCGATCCACACCGTCGGATATATGTCAGAGGAGAATGAAAAGAAATTTTTGGAAAAATTGGCGCGCCGCAACAACGGAAATTACAAAGCGGTATCCACCCCCCTTCCCAAGGATGATGCCGGATGAGCGATCACGAGAAGAGCACCTCTAGAGGATCCGAGAAATGGACGATCGGCACCCTGACATATTCCAGCGGCGGGTTGGCGGCCCTATTCTTCTGGTTGCTTTGGGGCGATTTTGCCTGGTCACTGAAAGAACGCTCCGTTCCCGCCGTGGTCCAAATTCTGCTGAAAAACTTTCATGCTTCCGACATGCTGACGGGATTGTTGATCGGATCTCTTCCGCAGGCCCTCACCATGGTGCTCGGACCGATCATCAGTTATCGCAGCGATCGCCACCGTGGCCCCTGGGGAAGGCGCATCCCTTTTCTTTTGATTCCCACCCCCATCGCCGCCGGCTCGATGATGGGTCTCGCCTTCTGCCCATGGTTCGGTCGGATCCTCCATGAGTTCTGGGGATCCTCCTCCCCTGGATTGTATCCCTGCATCCTGATCTTTTTCGGCGGATTCTGGACGCTGTTCGAATTTGCCTCGATCATCGCCAATTCCGTCTTTGGAGGCTTGATTAACGATGTGGTTCCAGCTCCCATGCTGGGACGGTTTTACGGTCTTTTCCGCACCTTCAGCCTCCTCGCAGGAATACTTTTCAACTACTCCATCTTCGGCAAAGCGGAGACTCATTTTTCCGCCATCTTCCTCGGAATCGGTGCTCTGTACGGTTTGGGCTTCACGCTGATGTGCTACAAAGTCAAGGAGGGTCGTTACAATCCCCCGCCCCCAGCCCCTTCTGGCGCGGTTGGATTTTTGCCCGCCGCCAGAACCTATTTCCGCGAATGTTTCACCCACTCCTACTATTGGTGGGTCTTCACAGCCATGTCCCTCCCTTGGATGGCTTTTGCCTGCGCCAATGTATTCAATGTGTTTTTCGCCAAAAGCCTCTCCATGAGCATGGACACCTACGGCAAATGCCTGGCGTTAACCTACACCATATCCCTAGGGTTATCTTACTTCATCGGGGCGGCGGCTGACCGTTTCCACCCACTTCGCGCCGGCCTTGTCGTCATTGCCCTTTACGGAATTTCCAACCTTTTGGGCGGCCTTTTTTCCACCACCCCTTTCGTGTTTGCCTTTGCCTTGGTCTCACACGGCGTTCTCTCTGGCGCTTGGATGACTGTAACCGCCTCGCTCGGGCAGAGGCTTTTTCCCGCCTCCCGTTTTGCGCAGTTTGCCTCGGCCCTAGGCCTCGTCATGTCTCTTGGAACCATGCTCCTGAGTCCAACCCTTGGGAAAATCCTCGATCTGTCCGGCCATAACTATCGCCTCACCTACCTAACCGGCGCGGGGTTCGCGCTCTTGGCCTTGCTCACGGGACTTCAGGTCCAACGGATGTTTCACCAATTGGGAGGGCCCACGGACTATCGAGCGCCGGAATGAAGCGCCCCCCCCGATTTTCCTCCAGCTTCACCTTGGTCGAGCTTCTAATGGTGATCACCATTCTAGGACTTCTCGCTGCCCTTTCGTTAGCTGCCGTTCAGTCGGCCATGCGGGAGTCCCGGCGAGGAGCCTGTGTTTCCAATCTTAAACAGATTGGCGTAGCCTTTTGGAGTTACTTGGGGGATAACGATTTTACCCTCCCCCAACGTTTCTACCAAGGCGACGAAGGCTATAAAGATCGCTTGGCTCCCTACCTGGGCGATAGCTCGAACACCTTGAAAAAGGTGTTTGTTTGTCCGGAACATCGGCTGTGCGCATGGCCCCACCAGCCGAGCTATGGAATGAATTTTTATTTGGACAATCTATCCGTGAATCAACTAGACGGTTTTTCAGATCTAATTCTAGTTGCCGAGTCTCGGGGGGATGGGGGCAGAGGGTCCCATCGGGCATGCATTGATGACGCCAGCCCGGGACAAAGGGATCTTGCGAGGCATGGAAAAAAATCAAATTACCTCATGATCGACGGCCATGTAGAAAGCCAGATGGCCGAATGGGCCAACCAAACCAACCGTTGGGGAGACAAGCCCCAGTAGACCCTGAGAAACCGCCAACTTAAACGGGGCAAGATCGAACATGATCGATCAGATCCTGAAACCGGCAGGTCGCCACCGCCACGTACTTATCCGCCCCGCCGTAATACAGAAAGAACGTTCCATCGATGACGGCATGGCCACAGGGAAAACAAACCCCGGGATAGTATCCATCCAATTCGTACGGGGTTTCCGGTGACAACATCGGCTCTGTCATTCGATGCAATACTTTGGTCGGATCCCGTAGATCCACCAGCATGGCTCCGATATGATAGTGGCTCTTCGCCACATCCAGACCGTGATAAAAGACCAGCCAGCCGTGGGGGGTTTTGATGGGCGGATTGGAGGCCCCCATTTTTTTCTCCTCCCACCAGTATTTGGGACGGATCAGCAGCCGGCTACCCTCCGGGGGGAAATACAAAAGATCCTCCGTGGGATAAATCCACATGGAGGGGACTGGGGTTCCGTGTTTTGACCCCACCAGATTTTCCTGGCGGTGGATCAACCACCATTTTCCCCCGATTTTTTCATCAAAGATCACCACGTCGTGGTCATTGGCCAACGGATTTGTTTGCCGCCCTCCCCGATACCACGTCTTGAAATCCCGGGTGAAGGCAATGGCCCCCGTCATGGCATTCGTACGCATCAGCCACGGGAGATCCTCCGGAAGTTTAGGCGCCACCCAGGGTCGTTCCTGTTCCGGAAGCCAATAGTATCCCGGAGGAAAAGGCCGGGTTCCATAGGTGACCGCATACCACTCCCCGATCTTGTGGATCCGTGCATCCTCCACGCATCCCCCGTCGATTCCATAATCGCCCGGTACAAATGTCGGATGATCGGACACCCGACAGAAGTCATAGCCGTTGGTGCTGGTGGCCAAGCCCATGTAAATCTTGTGCTCAGGCTCCATGCCGGCCGCACGGTAGAGCATGTAGACTTTCTTTTCCCGCGGTTCGTAAATCGCGCCAGGATTGGTGATCACCCGGTTTTCCCAACTGCTCTTGGGATCGGGGGAGAGAATCGGGTTCTTTTCGTACCGTTTGAGCTTGAAATGGGCCATGCGGGGAGCATGCCCTCTCAGGATCCGCGCACAATCACGAGCCGTCTAAACCAGTCCAGTTCGAAGCCCCCCCCGGATCCTAGGGAAGCTCGACCACCACCTCACTGGTGTCCCGGACGAGCTTGATTTCTCTTATGGGCTTGCCGTTCACTTCGATTTGATAGTCCCCGAGGAAACCGCGAGCCGCCCACCTGCCCTGTGAATCGGTCTTTCCGGTTTCGTCCGTCCACCAGATCTTTCGCGTCAGCTCCGTCCACACCTTCCCGTTAGGCTTCATTGTCCAGTCCTTCCTCCACATCGCGGCATCCGGACGCCAATGGCGGCCCTCCCAAAACCCCCAGATCATCACCGAGGTGACAGAGGGATGACTGAAGGAGAGCGTCAGCAGATCTCGTGTGTAATCGGCCTGAAGGATCTCATCGCTGGTCTCCACATCGAATTCCGTTAAATGCACCTCCAACCCCAACTTCTCCCAACGGTCCAGCTCCTCGAGCGCCTTTTCAGGCGGGGTCACCGACCAGCCAAAATGGCACTGCAGCCCGACCCCGCCGATCGGTGCTTTCTGTTTCTGCAGGAACTGCACGGTCTGCTCAAAGTGTCTCTTGTGTTCATTCCAAAGGCCCCCGGCAGCCAAGCCGGCATAATCATTCAAAAAAAGAATCGGGCGGGGATCGGCGGTCCGGGCCTCCCGAAACCAGTCCGTCATGGCCTCCGCCCCCAGGCGGTCCATCAAATTGTGGTGGGCGTACGGTTCGTTGATCACATCCCACTCCGTGATGCGACCCTTCGTCGCCGCGAGAATCTCCCGGATATGGCCCGCGATTCTTTCCCGCAGCTGGTCATCGCCCAAATCCGGAAGGTCTTTGGGGAGATAACGCCAACTCGGCCAAACCAGCACATGGCCGCGGATTCCGATTTTTTTCTGATCCAGCCAGTCCATGGCACGCATGGTGATCTCCCGGCGACCCCCCTGGTTTCGTTCCCAGTTGGGCCATTTCAACTCATCTTCAAAGACCACCTTGGAAAAATAATGCTCCACGGTCTCACGATACTTTTGGGAATCGTCACCGGATCCCAGCAACCACTCCCCGTTGACCGCCGTGCCAAACCCGAAGGCATGCCGGATCTGACGAAGCCGCACCTCGGCGCCCGCCATGGGTCGCCCCTGGGAATCCACCAACCGGACCGAAAACGGGGCCTTGCGGATTTTTTCAATCCTGGCCTCGGCTTTTTTTCGCCAAGGAGCCTCGGGCGCCCGCCCCGGATAGTCCACCCGGGTTTGCGGCAGCTCCTCGACTTTCTTGGTCGGATCGTATTTCCAGATCTCCAACCCACCCACCTCCAGGACTTGCGGCCGGAATCCAAAGCGAAAGGAGACCATCGATTCCCCCGCCGCTCGACCGTGCCGGCAGGCGAAAGGAAACTGGTACTCCCTCCACTCCGGTCCGGCACTGACAGTTAGATCCAGCGATTTGGCATGCTTTTCATCTGCCGTTTCAAAAACAAAGGTGGTCCGGCTCTCCCCCGTTTCGTCGCGGCTGTCCCTGCCTCGCAAAAAAAAGCGCACCCATAAGACATCATCTTTCTCCACCGCTGCCAAATCCCGGGAGAAGATTCTCAGGTCCCAGGTCTCCGCCGGCTGTTTGGAGGTGGTAAGGCGCCAGAAACCCGTGAAACCGGGCCCATCCTCCCGGAGATATTCCCTCGTTCCCTCCGAACCCTTCTCCTGAAAAAAAGAGAATTTTTCCAAAGCGTCCTCCGGAAGGAGTCGCTCCCCGCCGGTAGGCGCGGAATCCGCAAAGGCCGGCAAAACTCCAATAAACAGTCCCAGGACCCATAAGACACGGCTGGACATGCGGTTTCTTCGAGAGCCGGATCCCCAGGCAAACGCTGGCGAACGTGCCCTCAACGGATGGGAACCGCAAGCCCCTTCCGTAGGTTGAGGAGCCAGGCATCTTTTCGCGGATTCCATAACGTGGAGATTTCTCCGCCATCGGGATGGCCCGAGGTGGGAAAAATCACCGTCTCTTTGGGCCCCTGCAGACCATGGATGGCCGAATAAACCGCCGTGGGCGGGCAGGTTGTGTCCACCAGTCCCAAACCCACCAGCGTCGGCACCTTGACCCGGGCGGCAAAGTGCGCCCCGTCAAAATACCGGCTGGTCTCCATCACCCGGATGGCTTGGGCCGGATCCATTTTGTCGGCCCGGCCCTGCCAATAGGGCCACCCAAATCCCCGCCCAGCATTCTTGGCCATCGTGTCACATCCGGCGGGCTTTCCGGCAAGCACCGCCGTCACCCGCGAATCCAGGGCGGCGGCCACCAAGGCCTGCAATCCTCCTTGGCTCTGCCCCATGACCACCAGCGTCCTGCCATCCCATTCCGGCAAGGTTGCCAGATAATCAATGACCCGCACACACCCCAGATACATTCTCCGGAAGGTCGAGGTGGCTTGATTCTCCTGACCGACAGCCACGTAGTCCTTGAGTTCCCCCTGCTTGAGCTGCTCATAAAAGGCCGAGTCCCGATCCAAAGGGAGATCCAGAGCCATGATATTTAGGGCCAGCCAGCCGTTCGCCGCTGGACCAGTGACATTCCCCTTGGGCAAGCCGTACACCCCGGCCCATTGAAAAATAACCAGAGCCGGCAACTTATTTTCCCCCCGCTCGGGCCGGGCCCGGTGGCCATAGACCTTGGCGCCGCCGATATTGTTCAAGACAAACTTGAGGTATTCGACACCGGGCTTATCCGTGGCCGCTTTCTCCTCCTGAACACCTAGGGGAATTTTCGCCAACTCCTCCTTGCCCTGCTGCCAGAAAGCATCAAAATCCTCCGGAGGCGGCATCGATACGGAAATCCCGTCGGGCGACACCGCGACGCCCCCTAGGATCTTCTCCCCCGCCCCCTTCACCTCAACCAGTAGGGCCCCGGGTTCGGTCGCCACAGTTTCGATCCGGCCTTCCCCACCTTGCCAGGCCACCTGGCCCTCCGCGATTTTCTTGGGTCCGCCGTCCTGCCGGATGAGATAGGTCAAAACCGGCTGGCTAACCGCCCCCTCCGGGAAAACCCTCCATGACGCTTTTTCCCCCTTTGCCACCACCGGCTTGAGGGGCTCCACCCGGAAAGAGGCTGGAGGGGTTTGCGCCCACAGTCCGGCACCGGTCCCCAAAGCAGCCAAGCCGTAACACAGATAGGTTCGCCAAGTTGTCATGATTCTTTCCTCCTTGCGTCCGCCAGGGCCTGAGCCCGCAGACTTACCTCCGCCGCCTGCAAGGCGTGTTGCTGGCTCATGGCCGTCTCGGTCCGGTCCAGACAATCCTGGATCAGTTTTCCAAAAAAAGGAAAACCGACTTTTCCCTCGCAGGAAATTTCATGTTCCCCCTGACCATCGACCAGGAAGATCCGGTCTCCGCCTCCCCGGGCCACGTCCACATACTTGCGGCATTCCAAATATCCCTGGGTTCCCACCAAAAAGAGTCGGCCATCCCCCCAGGTCCGCAAGCCGTCCGGGTTGAACCAATCAACCCGGCAATATCCGTGGGCCCCACCGTTCCCGGTGAGAACAGCCTCCCCGAAATCCTCGAACTCCGGGTGCTCCCTATGCGCGAAGTTTTCCACCCGGGCAAACTCCACCGCGGCGGAGGTCGACCCGGTGTAAGTCAAAAACTGCTCGGCCTGATGGGAGAGGATATCGGTCAGAATTCCCCCGTATTTTTTCTTTTGAAAAAACCAGGAAGGCCGGGAGGAGGCGTTCAGCCGGTGGGGCCCAAAGGTCTCCATGGACAACACCCGGCCCAGGACTCCTTGCCTGATCAATTCGCCCACCCACCAACTGGACTCGCTCATCAGGCGCTCGGAATAACAAACCATGTATTTTTTTCCGGTGGTTTGGATCGTTTTTCGGATTTGCCCGAGCTGCTCCAACGTTGTGAAAGGCGCTTTGTCCGTCAGGTAATCCTTACCAGCCTGCATGGCTTCCTCCCCGATCCGGGAACGCTCCGAAGTCACCGCCGCCGCCGTCACCAATCGCACGGCGGGGTCCTCGAGAATTTCCGCCCAGGAACGGGCCGGCTTGGCCTGTGGAAATTTTTTCAGAAACTCGGACAACCTGGCTGAATCCGGGTCATAGGCCCATTTCAGTGTTCCCCCTGCCTGACAGAGTCCCTCAGTCTGTCCGTAAACGTGGCTGTGATCAAAAAAGGCCGCCGCGAAGACAAACTCGCCGGGGGACGCCACCGCCCGAGGCTTGCCCTTGGGCTCGTAAACTCCTGGAGACACTTGCATCATCCCAAGCCAAACGCTCGCCTCAACCTCCCCGGGGCTCAAGCCCAACCCGTTCTTTCCAAATCCAGTCCCGAATATTTCTTGTCCTGCAAATCATCCTGGGATCATGATGCGAACCATGCCGATCTTGGACAAACCCCTTGCGGAGCTCTGGAAATATCAAGGAATGAATCCCCGGCCCAAGGACTTCGATGCCTACTGGGACCGCGCCCTCAAGGAGTTGGATGCCACTCCGCCCAAAGCCGAATTAAAATCCAATCCAACCATTCAAGGCTCCGGCTTTGAGTGTTTTGATCTCACCTTCTCCGGGGTTGGCGACAGCCGCATCCACGCCAAATATCTCCGTCCCAAATCCAAGGGGCGCCACGCCGCCGTGCTACACTTTCATGGTTACGCCTGGAACAACGGTGACTGGATTTCCCACCTCACCTTTCTGGCCAAGGATTTTTGCGTGGCGGCCATGGACTGCCGCGGCCAAGGAGGAAAGAGTGAGGATTTGACGCCGGTCAAGGGCAATACCCTTTCGGGGCATATCATCCGCGGCTTGGACGACCATCCCGACAAGCTGCTGTTCCGCCGCATCTTTCTCGATACTGCCCAACTGGCCCGGGTGGTCGCCTCCTTACCCGAGGTGGATCCGGACCGTCTCGGGGCCCATGGAGGATCCCAGGGAGGAGGCCTGACTCTGGCCTGTGCGGCCCTGGAACCACGCATCCGCCGGATCGCTCCGGTGCACCCCTTTCTTTCGGATTATCAGCGGGTATGGGAAATGGATCTGGCCAAGGACGCTTACCAGGAGCTGAAGGCCTACTTTCGCTTCTTCGATCCGCGTCATGAGAGAGCCAAGGAGGTCTTCACCACGTTGGGTTACATTGACGTCCACCACCTGGCGAAGCGGGTGAAGGCGGAAACTCTCATGGCCACCGGCCTGCAGGACGCCATCACCCCCCCCTCCAGCGTCTTTGCCGCTTTCAACAACCTTCCGGGTAAAAAAGAAATGATGGTCTACCCTGATTACGGCCACGAGGCCATGCCGGGCTTCGGGGACCGCGCCTTTGAATTCCTTGGAAAACTGTAACCTCCGCATTTTTCGAAAATCACGGCAGATTAAGCCACGGAGATGCGGACCCTGAAAAAACTTCGAAATCGATGGGTCACCGTCATCGTCTGGATAGCTGGGGTGTGGCTGGCGGCATGCTCAGGACAGAAAAATAACGCCCCCCTGCCGGGCTCTCCTCTTCCCAAGCCCACGACCGATCAAAACAAGGATGCCGAAGCCCTCTCCTCGCCTCAGGTAAAGGAGGCATCCACCTGTTCCGGACCCAGGGTTTTTACCCTCGACCCCACTTCGTTGGCTGCCGCCCGCTCCCGGGCCAAGGCCGGGGATCCTGCTCTCCTACCCGCTTTACAAGCCCTCCGCCAACGTGCCGAAGAGGCACTGGCCATGCCGGTGGTTCATGTCACCGGCAAGCCCCGGGATCTGTGGGCCCGCTCCGGTGATCCCAAGGACTACCTGAGCGTCTCCAAGTTCGCCTGGCCCGATCCCGCCAACCCCGGCAAGTGGATCATGATCGACGGAAAACCCAACGAGGAGGCGATGAAAAATCTGGATAGCCCCAGGATCAAAACCTTGGGGGCCCGGGTCACGGCCCTCGCCGAGGGCTGGTACTTTCTGAACGACCCCCGATACGCCCAGGCAGCCACGGAGCAAATCCGCGCCTGGTTCCTAGACCCTGCCACCGGCATGAACCCAAACATGAATTTCGCCCAAGCCATCAAACCCGACGAGGACGGCAAACCCTGGGGCATCATCGACGCCAACCGCTTCCCCGAAATCCTCAATTCCATCGGACTTCTGGCCGACTCAGCGGCCTGGACCCCGACCGATGAGAGCGCGTTGCAGGATTGGTTTCGCAGGTTCAACCAATGGCTGGTGGAAAGCCCTTTGGGAAAAAGCGAACGGGCCGCCAAAAATAATCATGGCACCTTTTACGACCTGACCCTGGCCACTGGGGCCGCTTATACCGGAGACGAGGCCCTGGTCCGGGAAGTTCTTCAGAACGTCGGACCCGGCCGGCTCCAGGGACAAGTGGCGGCCGACGGCAGCACGCCCGAGGAGACCAAACGCGCGGAGTCGGCCATGTACACCCTCTGGAATCTCACGGGTCTCTGCGACCTGGCTGATCTGGGAAAAAAATACAACGTGGAAATCTGGTGCTATCCGGATGTGCAAGCCGCGAAACTTCGCCAGATTGGAAATTTTCTTCTCCCCTACGCCTTGGGAGAAAAGGAATGGACCTTTGGCCAACAGAAAATGAGCCGGAATGGTTCGCGTGATTATTTCCGCCGCGCCTCAGCGGCTTGCGGGGATCCCCGGTTCGAGAAGGCCCTACAATCCATTCTCGCCATCACCAAGCTGGAGGAATATGCCGCCGATCGGAGTGTTCTTCTCCGACCCTGGCCCGCCGGCCGGGAACCTTGGCGGCTGCCCGCCAACCCTCAAAAGAATTAACGGGGATACTTCCTGCGCAATGCGGTAGCTCCGTTGCTCCGGCCCGTTTGTTCCAACCTAGCAAGATAGGGCATCAACTGTTGCCCGCGGGTATGCCACGGGCCGCCCTCCGCCAAGACCAACGGCAAGGGATCCCCCACCCCGCCTCCCTGCTGGCTGCGCTCCCAATTCTCTCTTCTTTTTTGTCCCTCCCGGACAAGTTTCGGACACTCCACAGCAAGATCCCTCTGCTCGTGGGGATCCAATTCCACATCGAACACCATTTCCTCCGGAAACAAATGAAACCCGCAATGCCAGGTTTTGATATACAGATAACGATCCCACCGCACCGATCGTTGGCACACATGGGCTCCTTGGCCGAAGACCAATTCCTCCCGCCCGACATCCGTGGCCCCCGCTTTTAAGGACGCCGCAAAGCTTTTCCCATCCCAGGAAGCCGGGGAGTTGAGCCCCAGCAAACCCATGAGTGTGGGCGCCCAATCGAGGTGGTAATGCAGGCTTTTACGCACCTCCCCCCGGGCCAGACCCGGCCACTTGAGGATCCACGGGATCCGGCAGGTCGGCCCATCAGCCGTGGCATGCTCCGCGTAGATTCCCAGCTCCCCCAGATTCTCCCCATGATCGGCCGAAACCAGGATCGCCGTCTCCTCCCAAAGTTTCTCCCGATCCAGAAATTGAAAAATCTCCCCAATCATCCGGTCGGCCTGCAACACACCCAGGTCGTACCCGTCGATGACCCGGCGCAGGTCTGCCCGGTTGCGGATGGCCCCGGGCATTCTCGGGTATTTTGCATCCGTGGCCTCGTCATACATGTTGAGGTCCTGCGCGGTGTGGGGACCTGGCATGGCAATATGCCGTTGCAGAACCTCGTCGCTGATCCAGGAAGGCAAAGGATCCCGGGCAAAGGGATTCCCCAAATCCCTGGGCGCCCGGTACGGGGTGTGGGGATCCCAATAATTCACATGCAAATACCATCCCTCCCGCCGCCCGTTTGTTTCCAGCCATTCCCGGATCAGGGGTTGGATCTGTTCTCCCGACTCCATCCCGTTCAGACCCGGATTGTGCACCTCGCGGAATCCGGAATAAAAATGCCTGGCGGAGTGTCGTTGACCAAAGGAGCTGATCACCGCCGTGTGCCATCCGGCGGCCTGCAGCTTTGCAGGAAGACTTACTTGGTCGAGCCAATCCTGGAACCCCCTGCCGACACCCTCCGGTCTTGGCTCAGCCGCCGTCCCGCCATGCCCCACCACCCCGGTCCGAAAACCAAACTGCCCCGAATACAAAGCCGTGCGGGAGGGCAAACAGGGCGCATCCGAAACATGCACCTGCTCAAGACGAATGCCTTCCCGGGCCACCCGGTCAATCTGCGGCGAGGTGGTTCGGCCATACCCGTAACAGCCCAGGTGGTCGGGGCGAAGCGAATCGATATCGAGATAAAGAATCCTTGGGGGTTTCAAGGAGAGCCAGCATCCTCCCTCCGGGAGGAGGAAACAAGGTCGCCCTCACGTTTTGCTTTTCCGGGGGTGCTTCCCCATTGTGGGAGTGGTGACGATCCCCTCCCCCCCCCGCTCCGAAAGTGTGGCACCAGCGGTGTTCTGCTTCCCGCGGTCTCCCTTGGCCTGTGGCACAACTTTGGCGCCAAGGATGATCGGGTGCGTGCCCGCAGCATTCTGTTGCGGGCTTGGGAGCTGGGCATCACCCACTTTGATCTGGCCAACAACTACGGCCCCCCCCAAGGATCCGCTGAGGCCACTTTTGGCAGAGTCCTCAAAGGGGATCTGCGGGGGGAGCGCGACCGCATGTTCCTTTCGACCAAAGCCGGATACCGGATGTGGGAAGGACCGCACGGAGACGGGGGCTCCCGGAAGTACCTCGTGGCCAGTTGCGACCAGAGCCTTCAGCGAATGGGATTGGATTATGTCGACCTGTTTTACAGCCATCGCTTTGATCCAGACACCCCTTTGGAGGAAACAATGGGAGCCCTGGATTTTTTGGTGCGAAGCGGCCGCGCTCTTTACGTGGGCATTTCCTCCTACAACCCCGAACAAACGAGGCAGGCCATCACGATTCTCCGCCAGTTGGGAACACCCTGCCTGATTCACCAGCCCAGCCATAACCTGCTCGACCGTTGGATGGAAAATGGATTGACCGGGGTGCTGCGGGCCGAGGGGATGGGATGTGCCGTTTTTTCCCCGCTTTGCCAGGGAATCCTCACGGGAAAATATTCCGCCGGCATCCCGAGGGATTCCCGTGCCGGCTCCATGCACGGCTGGCTTCGCCCCAAGGACCTGACCAAGGACCGGCTCGAAAAAGTCCGGCAGCTGGAGGAGCTTGCCCGGGCGCGTGGGCAATCCCTCGCGGAGTTTGCCATCTCGTGGACCTTGCGTGATTCCGTGGTCACCACGTCCATCTTCGGGGCTTCCCGTCCGGATCATGTGGAGGAAGCGGTGCGCGCCGCCTCGCGAACCTCTTTTTCGCGGGAAGAGCTGGACCGGGTTGACGCCATCACGCTTTGAATCGCCTCCCCTCACCGCTTGTTTTTTTCTTTCTCGGGCTGCCCTGGATCCTCGCGGCCTGCGTGCCCCAGCGGGAATCGGTCCGGGAAATCACCTTCTCCCTTTGGGGGGCGACCGAACAGCTCAAGGCCGAAGAGGCCATCGTGGCGGAATTTGAGAGGGAGCATCCGGGCATTCGCGTCCGCCTCATGCCGATGGGCGCCCGGTATTTGGAGAAACTGCAGGCCATGTTTGTTGGTCAGGCCGCTCCGGACGTCATCATGATCGAGATCAACATGTACGATAATTGGGCTTCCCGGGGGGTTTTGGCGGACCTGACCGAGGACCTAAAGGAAATTACCCGGGACCACCCTCTCCTTCCCGTCCCCCTACGGGCCTTCGAAAGAGAGGGGAGGTTCTTTGGGCTCCCCATCAACTGCCACGGGCATGTCGCTTATGTGAATCTGGATGCCTTTCGGGCCGCCGGACTGCCGCTACCCGATGGGACGTGGACCTGGGAGCAATTGTTGGCCCAAAGTCCGCAACTCTCCCGCCGGCACGGGAATTCCTCGGCCCTCACGGATTATGCGCTTTTGATCCCCCAGTTTCCCATTTTTCTGGCCGCTGAGGGCGCCACGCTTTTTGATTCCGACTCCCGGCCCACCCGCGTGACAGCCGATCAGCCTGCGGTCCTCCGCGCGTTTGATCTGATCCGCAGGCTCCAGGCGAGCGGCTGTGTCGTCCCGCCGGAAGTCCAGAGCGATCAGGGCGATTTTCAACTCTTCCGCGACGGTCGGCTGGCGGTGTATTTCGCCGGCCGTTGGATTGTGCCTGAACTTTTGGGAAAAACCGGCTTTGCCTGGGACATATTTTCCGTTCCGGCCGGAACCGCGGGCTCCGTGACCGTCCATGGCGGCACCGTGCTTTCTGTCTGGTCGAAAAGTCGCTACCCCGAGGAGGCCCGCGCTTTTGTGCGGTTCTACGCCTCCCGGGCGGGAGCCCACCGCTCCATGCTCGCCGGACGTTACGCCCCCGTGTATGCGGATCTGGCGTTCCAACCTGAATTCCTGTCCCTCGCGCCCCCCCGAAACATGCGAAAATTCTCCGAAACGATGGAGGAGGGTCGGGCCCGTTTGCCTTACTACGGTCCGGGCATGGGTCAGGTCGGCGATATCGTGTTGGGACGGGCCGGACAGGCCCTAGTGCAACCGGAAATTCCCGTCAGCGAAATCGTGCGGGGACTTTGCTTTGATCTTCAACGCTGGCTAGATCAACCCCGTCCCACGTATCCTCGGAAAATCCCTTGAGGCCCACCTCCGCTCCACGCTCCCTTCGGCACGGCCGCACCGCCCTGGTCTTTCTATTGCCCAATTTGGCCGGATTTGTCCTTTTCACCGCCGGTCCGGTTGTGGCCTCCCTCGCCCTCAGCTTCACCTCATGGGACCTGCTGCAACCCCCCCGCTGGGTAGGATTCGACAATTTCGTTCGGCTCCTGGGATTCCATCTTTCTCCCGCGGGTTGGGAGGCCAACGATCCTTATTTCTGGAAGTACCTCGGCAACACCCTGTTTCTCTTGTTGGGTTTGCCCCTGAACACCGCCGCCTCGCTGGGGCTGGCCCTGTTACTGCAGGACAACCTGCGGTTTCGCTCCGCGTACCGTTTTCTTTTTTATCTCCCCAGCGTGGTCTCGGGGGTGGCCATCTACTACCTGTGGCGCTGGATTTACAACCCGGATTATGGACTGCTCAACACCGCGCTGGCCCGGTTGGGTGTGCAGGGACCCGCCTGGCTTTCGAGCCTTTCGTGGTCAAAGCCCGCCCTCCTGTTGATGGGGCTTTGGATTAGTGCCGGGGGGCAGGCGATGATCCTTTATCTGGCCGCCCTCTCCCAAATCTCCTCCGAACTGTATGAAGCAGCCGAAATCGACGGGGCGGGACGCTGGGCCAAGTTCCGGTCCATCACCTGGCCCGCCCTCGGACCGGTGACTTTTTTCATTCTCACCATGGGAATGATCGGAGGGCTCCAAGGGGGGTTCGAAGCCGCTTACGTGATGACCGGGGGAGGTCCGTTTGGTGCCACCACCACCTTGGGTTACCAAATTTACAATCTCGCCTACGTTCATTTTCAGATGGGATACGCCGCCACCCTGGCGTGGACGCTTTTTTTGCTGATCCTGGGCATCACGTTGCTGCAATGGCGCTTTGGCTCCAGACAAACGATCCGATGAGAGAACAACCCGTCTCCCGTTGGGCACACCTGCCCTTGCTGATCCTCGCCGCTCTTGCCTTGGCTCCTCTGGCTTTCATGCTGACCACCGCCCTGAGTGAACCCGGACGGACCCTTCGGGCGGAGGTTTCCCTGCTTCCCATGCTCATTCCAAGAACCTGGCACTGGAGTAATTTTGTGGAGGTCTGGGAAAAGGCCCCTTTTTTCCGTTACTACGTCAACAGCCTGATGATCTCCCTCACCATCACCTCTGGGCAGGTGCTGACCAGCGCGATGGCGGCTTATGCCTTCGCCCGGTTGACCTGGCCCGGTCGGGACCGCCTTTTTTTCGCTTACCTAGCCACCCTCATGATTCCCGGTGCGGTCACCATGATTCCCAACTTTATCCTGATGAAATCCCTGCCGGAAGTTTTGGAAAAGCTCCTGCCATTCGTCGATTGGTTGTCCCTGCGACATTTCACCCCCAACCCATCCTCGCCCATGGTAGGCCGATGGGTGGGGCTGGATTCCTATTTTGCCCTGATTTTGCCGGGCATGTTCTCCGCGTATGGAACCTTTTTGTTGCGGCAGTTCCTGCTGAGCCAACCGCAAGAGCTCGAGGAGGCGGCGGAAATCGACGGCTGCGGCCATGCGCGGATTTTTTTCCACATCACCCTTCCCTTGGCCGCCCCTGGCTTGGCCACGCTGGCCATCTTCACCTTCATGGGTTCTTGGGGAAGTTTTCTTTGGCCGCTGGTTACGGTGAATCACGACGAACTTCGCACCCTTCCCCTAGGGCTTCAGGCCTTTCAGGGCCAGTACGGAACTGAATGGCACCTGCTGATGGCGGCCGCCCTGCTCATGTTGCTCCCCATGCTGGTGGTGTTTGTGGCGGGGCAACGGTTTTTTCTCCGGGGTCTGATGCTGGGGGGCGTGAAGGGCTGACTCCGGGAGTTGGTTTTGACCCTGGCGTCCGCTAGGACCTTGATCATGGAGCAAAAAATTCCCACCGCGGTCATCGGGCTTGGCATCATGGGATCCTCCCACGCCCGGACGCTTCAGGCCGGATCCATTCCAGGAATGAAACTGGCCGCGGTGAGCGATCCTGATCCCCAAACCCGCCACCATTTTCCCCACACCCCCTTCTTTGCCAGCTCACGGGAACTTTTCTCCTCCGGTCTCGCCGAAGCAGCCGTCATTGC
>Ga0214917_10002811_pt1 | contig 20802 bp, 17 predicted proteins | sample LL_1208_BB_MetaG_FD_177983 | JGI IMG/M metagenome (GOLD analysis project Ga0214917, IMG submission 177983) | Freshwater microbial communities from Lake Lanier, Atlanta, Georgia, United States - LL_1208_BB | ecosystem: Environmental > Aquatic > Freshwater > Lake | place: USA: Georgia | collected...
AGCAGTGCGTACATCCAATGCACCTGCATCGATCTGCTTGGATTAACCGTGACGACATACGGCCATGCTGTTGCTTTGCTACCGCGGAATGCGTCACACCAAAGTGTATGTGCATGCGAGAGAAATTAATCTTAGGCACATACCAAAATCACCGGCCAATAGTCGCGACGCACCAACCAGCAGCTTTTGTAGCTGCCAAGTCAAGCAATACGTCATGCAAAAATCAGGGGTGCATGATTATCACGAACAAAACTACCATGCTATAATGCACCCCATATTATCGTGGAGTGCACTATGGATCATCTATCGAATCTCGAAGCGGAAAGCGTCTATATTATCCGTGAAGTGGCTGCGTCTTTTGCCCGCCCCGTCATGATGTATTCTATCGGCAAAGATTCGTCGGTATTATTGCATCTTGCCTTGAAAGCATTTTACCCTGCAATCCCACCATTCCCGATATTGCATATCGATACTAGTTGGAAATTTCGCGAAATGATTGCCTTTCGCAATCAACGTATCGCAGAAACAGGGATGAAGCTGATTGTACACCGCAACGAAGATGCAATCGCCAAGGGCATCAATGTGTTTACGCATGGCTCGAGTGTCCACACCGATGAACTGAAAACTGTAGCGTTACGTCAAGCACTCGACGTACACAAATTTGATTGTGCCATTGGTGGTGCCCGTCGTGACGAAGAGCGTTCGCGTGCCAAAGAGCGCATCATGTCATTCCGCAATCAGCATCACCGCTGGGACCCCAAGCGCCAACGGCCAGAATTGTGGCAACTGTACAACACGCGCATTGCACCCGGCGAAAGTGTGCGGGCCTTCCCCATCAGTAATTGGACCGAACTCGACATTTGGCAATATATTCGCCGCGAAAACATCCCCGTGGTGCCACTTTACTTTGCCAAAATGCGCCCAACGGTCATACGTGATGGCCAAATTTTGATGGTCGATGACGAACGGATACCACTCCACGATGGCGAAACGCCGCAATTGCGTATGGTACGCTTCCGCACCCTAGGGTGTTACCCCCTCACGGCGGCGGTAGAATCTGAGGCAACCACCATCGAAGAAGTCGTCTATGAAACGCTCAGTGCCAAAACCTCAGAACGTGCCGGACGCTTAATTGATTTTGACAAGCCAAGCTCTATGGAGCAGAAAAAAATCGAAGGATACTTCTAATGAGCCAAGTCACGCTTGATAGCACCCGCAGTCTGCTCCGTTTTTTGACTTGCGGCAGCGTCGATGACGGCAAATCAACCTTGATTGGTCGTTTGTTGTATGATGCCCAATTGATTTTTGAAGACCAATTACGCGGCATTACCATCGAAAGTCAGCGCAAGCTCGGTGATGCAGACGCCCTCGATTTGTCATTGCTCGTCGATGGGCTCCAAGCCGAGCGCGAGCAAGGCATCACCATCGACGTCGCTTATCGGTTTTTTTCCACAGCCAAACGACGCTTTATTGTGGCAGATACCCCTGGTCATGAACAATATACACGCAATATGGCGACGGGTGCATCAACAGCAGAATTAGCCGTATTATTGGTCGATGCCCGTAAAGGGTTATTGGTACAGACGTGCCGGCACAGCTGTATTGCTTCACTATTGGGGATTCGCCATGTAGTATTGGCAATCAACAAAATGGATCTTGTGGATTTTGACGAACAAATTTTTCGCACAATCGAGGCTCAATACCGCACATTTGCACGTCAGCTCAACTTCACAAGTATTACCGCAATCCCATTATCGGCGCTCAACGGCGACAACGTGTTTCGCCATAGTAACAACATGCCGTGGTACCAAGGGGCGACATTTATGAGCTTCCTCGAACATGTCGATATCGATGCCACCCGCGCACCAGAGCCATTCCGCATGCCTGTGCAATGGGTTAATCGCCCACACCAAGACTTCCGTGGCTTTAGTGGCACGATTACTGCTGGGATGGTCACCGTCGGTGATTACGTGCGCATTCAGCCAATGGGCACGACGGCGTTCATACAGCGGATTGCCCATTTTGATGGTGACAAAAACTCGGCGGCCCGTGGTGAAGCAGTCACCCTCGTCCTCGATCGCGAGGTCGATGTTAGTCGCGGGGCGGTGATTTGTAGTGCCAATCAACCGGCATCGGTCGCCGAGCGCATCGAGGCCCACATATTATGGATGCACGAAGACCCCGTGCAACCTGGCCGTCAATATTTGTGTAAGCTTGGCACGGCCACGGTGCCGGCGGTCATTACCAAAATCAACCACAAAATCGACGTCAATAGTATGCAACGCATACATGCCGAACAACTCGAAATGAACGAAATTGGTGAGTGTGTGGTGCAATTCGAAAGTCAAATTCCCCATGATATCTATGCCACAAATCGGCACATGGGCGGCTTTATTTTCATCGACCGCATCAGCAACGAAACAGTCGCAGCGGGCATGATTATTGGTGATGTCAGCGGCAGTCGAAACATCACTTGGCAACAACACGATGTCAGCAAAGCCACCCGCGCGGCCCTCAAAAACCAAAAACCGGTAGTCCTCTGGCTAACTGGGTTGTCTGGTGCGGGCAAATCAACCATTGCCAATTTGGTTGAACGGGCGCTTGCCGCCGAAAGCAAACATACCTACATCCTCGACGGCGATAATATTCGCCATGGGCTCAGTAGCGACCTTGGCTTTGCCGCAGCCGATCGCATCGAAAACATCCGGCGCGTCAGCGAAGTCGCGCGGTTGCTCACCGATGCCGGCTTGATTGTGATTGTATCGCTGATTTCGCCCTATCAAAGTGAACGTGACCGCGCGCGCCGCACCATAGTCGCAGGCGAATTTATTGAGGTATTTATTGATACACCCCTTGCAGAATGTGAGCGACGTGACCCCAAAGGACTCTATCGTCGTGCGCGCGCCGGCGAGATTCGTGGCATGACGGGGATTGACTCACCTTATGAAGCGCCGAGCAACCCCGAAATACATATCGAAACAATCAATCGCACTCCCGAAGAATCAGCCATCATGATTGTTGAATGGCTACGCACACATGGCCATTTGCATGCATAAGGATGGTGACTATGACCCGCAATATGTTTGGTGCCATACTCGGCATGCATCGTAGTGGCACTTCTGCCCTTACGCGAGCCCTCAATTTGTTGGGGGCAACCCTCCCTGGCGAAATGATGAGTAACACGCATCACAATGCATCGGGGCATTGGGAACCGCTTGAAGTCGTGGCTATCCACGACCGCCTCTTGGCAGGGCATGGCTACGTTTGGGATGATCCCTTCATACCTACTTCCATTTGTGATTACAATGCACCAGCTACCACGGCTGCATGCGCTGAAATCACCACATTTGTCCACAAACAAGTCATACCCCACCCCATCGCTCTCGTCAAAGACCCACGCATTTGTCATACTATACCGCTCTGGGAAGCACCACTCACACAGGCTGGATACACGACAATTGCCGTGCTGATGCTCCGCAACCCGCTTGAGGTGGCTGCGTCGCTTGCGGCACGTGATCAAATGCCAACCCAAGTCGGCTTGCAACTGTGGTTGCGCTACACATTGGCTGCCGAACTGCACACGCGCCACCTGCCCCGTGTGCAGTTGCGCTATAACGATTTGCTCAGCGATTGGCAAATGGCACTCGCACCAGCCAGCGCATTACTCAATCTCTCTTTGCCAGCGCTCGATAGCACACTTGGCCAACAATTAACCACATTTTTAGCCAAAGGAGAGCGCCACCACACCAGCGACGACAGCACTCTTACAAGTCACCCCGATATGGTTCCCCACGTGGCGACAGTCTATGCGCTTTGCCAACAAGATATAACCGATTATTCGGTCCAACACCAATTTGACCAGATTCGGCAACAACTCGTACAATCGGATGCGCACATCCCCCACGAAACACAACTGTATTGGGAATACCGCCGGCGCCAGCATTTGCACGAAATAGCCCAACTCAAAGCAGATATTGCGTGGCGTGCCAGCGTAATGGATGCCCAAACCAAAGAGTTGGCATGGCGTAAATCGGTAATGCAACAGCACAAATTAGAGCGCTAATCACACAATTACCCGCCACAATTTACCAAAACAAAACCCCCTCGGTGACTGGTTTGTCACCGAGGGGGTAATAGTAGGCTTAGCGAATACGTCCCACCAGCTGACCAAATGCGGCAGGATCCCAAGCATTAAAGAAGTCTGCATGCATCGAGTAGATAGACCCTGACGACATGGCGAGTTCAGCAACATTGGCTTGGGCCGGGTAGCGCACCAACATGTCGATGCGGGGCAAAGCGACCGTTCCAGCGGCACATACGCCGTTTACTGCATAGGTCACATGGCTTTTGTGGTCAGTCGAGTCAAGGTCTTTGCCATTCCAACATTCGGGGAAGCGCACATCAGCAACCAAATCTGCAGTTCGCGCACACAACGGTGGGGTGCTGGCCACATCACGGGGGGCGTTGCTACAGTACCAAGACACGACATTCAAATCTTGGGCGGCGGTGGCCTTGGAATTACCCGCAATCAACATCAAACCACCGGGATGCGGCATCAAGCGATTCGAAACACTTTTGGAATAGACAACCGTGACGTTTTTGGGATTGATAGCCACGCTTCCACGCCATAATTGTGGCACCCAATAGGCTGATGCATCAGATGCAGGCGCACACGTAGTGGCTCGATTGGCGCGCAACGTGATAAACGTGGATTTTTCATTAGTTGAACGATTCCCAAAAAATTGGTGGTAATGGCTCATCGCCGGCATACCTGGCATTACAATCGGGTCGACATTGTTGACTTGACCAGGGGCACAATTTACGAGAAAGTTTGGAAGCACTGCTGGGGCTGGGATGCGGGTCGTCTGCGGACCGGGTTGGGTCGGTTGTGGCGTAGGAGGTGGCAGTGTACGCGTTGGAGTGGGCTTGGGGGGGATCGGCAAGGCACTAACCGTGGTGATGCTCCCAATTGTAATCAAAAAGCCCGTCATTGCAATCCCTAACCAGTGATGAATCTTCATCGTTTTGTCCTTTCATTGAAACGGCTTATGGTATACAGACTACCGTGTAACCAAATTCGTTCCCTAGGATTATGTAGATTCGATGAAGATTTCATACACAAAAAAATATGAGTTAAACAAATTTTTGAAAAATATCCGCCACTTTGAGCAAAAACCCCACTGAACAAATCGCTCAGTGGGGCAAGCAGTACCAGATGTGCATAGCACTATCGTTTGCGCAGGGCTGCCAAAATCCGTCTGACTTCGCCGGCTTCTTGCATGCCATCTTCACGCACATGAAGTTCCAAGCTGGGGCTAATTACAATTCGATGCCACACGTCACCTATCATCGAATTCGATGAATTTGCTGTTACTGGAGCATAATTAGGAGCTTGACGCAACATCCGTAAATCACGCGGCACCGTGTAACTCGGTTTACTTTGGGTGGCTTGAACATCTGGAGCACTCAAAAAATCAAAACCTGATTCGTTGAGTTTCGCTGCGTTGTCATCAGCCTCAATTGCTTGAAAAGCGTGGGTATGGAGTGCGTGCGAAGCAATCGGCGTGAGGAGTTGGGCGGCCACAATATGCGGATCAATTGGGTCTTCGAGACTTTCCCCATCAAGAAAGCGTGCTTCGATGTGTGGTGGCACAGGACCTGCAAGGCGTTCGAGTTCTGCATCATTCAAAGAAGCCATTTGATCGCGAATCACACGGAGTGGCAAATATCGCTCTTTGAGAATACGTGCAACATTCAATTGCAAGTAGTGACGACGGGTATACCGCGCATATCGATCACGCCCAGCAGGCTCATCGAGTACCCCTTCATCGGTATAAAACCGAATTGTACGCACAGTAACATTTGCCATCTTGGATAATTCGTTTATTGTGACGCCATCTTTGCTCATTTGTCATTCCTTACAGTATTACCAAAAACTTAAACAATAGTACAGACTTCGGTGCTAATTGTCAATTCAGCAGAATTTAGTGCATGCATAAGCATAACAACCCATTACACAGACGTCGTTGGATTTTCAGAAGTTCCAGTCATTACCATGTTTTCACCAGTACAACGTAATGCTACCATTGCGGATTCAACATGATGTGCCATTGTCGATTCTGCAAGGATACTGTTTTGGGTTATTACGGCATGGACAAGTTGACAATGGATGTCATGCACCTCGTCGAGTTCGGCACGATTCCGGCGCTGTTGGAGTCCGGCAAGGCTGACTTGTCGCAATGCATCACCTAATGATTCAACAAAATAATAAATCATTTGATTTTGACTTGCTTGTGCAATTTGTAAATGCAATTGCGCATCAAGTTCACTATAAAGCGGTAAATCATAGCGCACATCAGACATGCCAATTAATAGCGCCTGCATGTTGGCTATATGAGCATCGGTACGGCGTTGTGCTGCCAGCGTAATCGATTGGATTTCGATCCCACGACGTACTTCAAGCAGTTCACGCACTGTCACTGCATTCAATTGGGTAGCTCGTTCAAAAAAATGCACCAGTGCAGTCGCTGTTACTGGACTAATAATTGCATTACGTCCATTTGCAATTGTCAACATGCCACGCCCAACCAGCGTGCGAAGCGCTTCGCGCACTACCGGTCGGCTGACACCGAGGCTCTCGGCCAAACGCATCTCGGATGGCAACGTATCACCAGGTTGCAATTGATGCCGTAAGACATACGACTGCACGCGATCAACGGTTTGTTCAACCAACGTAATTTTGGCAATTTTGCGCAAAGCTCCATCTTGTTGCACAGTATTCTATCCTCATGTATACTACAAAAAACCTATCATACAGGTACACGGTTTCGCGTACAAAAGAGTTTATATAACGATTGAGGCATTTTGCATATGTCTAATCTGGATAACGACAATCAGCAGTTTATCATTGCAATTGAGAGCTCATTCAGCACGGTCAATGTCAGTCTGACACACGACCTCAGCCAGCAGACAACGGTTTGGCAGAGACAATCTTCCATCACTGAAATGAGCACATTGTTGCAGCGAGTCAACAACAGTTTAGCACAAGCCCCGCAAATCGATGCCATTGTCCATACAATCCAGCAAAAAAGTAATAGCGATAATTGGCAATTTGGCATGCAACTGTGCAATGTATTACCATTAGCGTTGATGATTCGCCATTCCCTTTCATATGTCGTGTGTATCGATGCGGAGCATACGGAGCATCTTGCGATCGAAGCATACTTTCGCAAACAATCATTACAATGGGCCAACCAGCGAGTACGAATTAACTGCATCCGGCAACAGCGTGACGATTCGCCAAGCAACACGCAACGTTTTTTGATGGGCAGCGCCTCACGTGTCCTCACCGGTGCGTTATTTCTCGCTGATGGTCAAATGCTAATGGGTGGGCACCCCACAGCCGAACGAATTATCACACAACAATGTTTACTACATCAAATTAATCACGCCGAGGAATAGCACGTTTTTTTGTGTCATAACTATTACCACGCAAAACTCGTATAATCAAATTACACTACTATACGAGGAACGCACCATGAGTCTAACATTGTGGCAACAAACCAATGGCAGCGTGCTCAACGCAATCGGCGTAATAATTGGCGCCTTGATTGGGCTATTCTTTCGCAATGCGTTACCACCACGCATCGCCAATACCGTGCAATCAGCAATCGGCTTGACCACGTTATTTTTGGGAATGCGGATTGCCTGGGGACTGAGTGATATCACCATTCATGGTGTCGCAGGGATTGTCATCGCCTTAGTGGCAATCACCATCGGTGGGGGCATTGGCGAGGCACTCGGGCTCGATGCGCGGCTCGGCGCACTCGCAAATAGTGTCCAACAACGTTTGGGTCAGAGCAACGACCAACGCTTTAGCGAAGGATTATTTGCGGCGTTTTTAATTTTTTGTGTCGGTCCCGTCACGATTTTGGGGAGTATTGACAACGGGCTCCGAGGCGACAGTCAACTACTAATTATCAAAACGGTCCTTGATACGATTACAGCCGCCGCCTTGGCTAGTAGCTATGGCCTCGGAGTAGTCATATCGGCAATCCCATTGTTGCTCTTCCAAGGGGGCATTTCGTTAGCGGCGGGGAGCTTAGCCCAGCTCATACCGGACCCCACCCACAACCCGACTGTATTAATAGCCACCTGTACCGGTGGGCTTATTTTGCTTGGGCTCGGGCTAAATCTGCTTGAAATCACCAAATTACGGATTGCCGCACTATTGCCCGCATTATTATTGGGTCCAATTTTTGTCTGGGCCTTGCAAGCATTTTTGTAGACGAACAGCAATCCCCCACGGGTGTGTCGACGCACACCCGTGGGGGATTGTGTTTTTGAAGACTAATCGCCGAACTGAATGCCTTGGGCTAATGGCAAACTGTTCCCCCAATTAATCGTATTGGTCTGGCGGCGCATATAGGCCCGCCAAGCATCGCTACCGCTTTCACGACCGCCACCGGTTTCTTTTTCGCCACCAAATGCACCACCAATTTCGGCACCACTAGTACCGATATTGACATTAGCGATACCACAATCGCTGCCATTATGGGATAAAAACAATTCTGCTTCGCGCATACTATCGGTAAAAATAGCACTGCTCAAACCTTGAGCAACATCATTGTGCATGGCAATTGCCTGTTCGATAGTCGAATAGCTCATGACATACAAAATCGGGGCAAAGGTTTCTTCACAAACGACATCGATTTGAGTCGGCATGCGGACAATCGTTGGCTCCACAAAGTTGGCACCAATGTCGGGGCGCGCTTTGCCACCTACGAGGAGTTGACCACCACCGGCTTGGGCGCGCTCCACCGCAGCCATCATCGCCGTCACCGCCGCGGAGGTTGCCAGGGGACCAACCAACGTACCTGCGTCGAGGGGATTGCCGATGGGGACGCTGGCATAGGCTTTGACGAGGCGTTGGCACAATGCGTCGACGACGCTCTCGTGGACGATTAAGCGCCGCGTCGTGGTACAGCGTTGACCGGCAGTACCGACAGCGCCAAACAACACCGCGCGCACTGTCATGTCGAGGTCAGCATTGGCCGTGACGATGATGGCGTTATTGCCACCCAGCTCAAGGATTGATTTGCCAAAACGTCCAGCCACGGTTTGGGCGACTTTGCGCCCGGTACGCGTGCTCCCCGTAAACGAGATCAACGGCAAGCGGGTGTCTTCGGACATGCGTTGGCCAATCACGGCGCCACTGCCGACAGCCAAGGTAAATACGCCGGTGACACCGTGAGCGGCCATTACACGATTGGCCAAGTGTTGGACGGCTACCGCAGTCAATGGCACGAGTTCCGACGGCTTCCAGACGTTGGTGTCGCCACAGACGGCAGCAATGGCTGCATTCCAGCTCCAAACTGCCACGGGGAAGTTGAAAGCCGAGATGATGCCGATCGGCCCGAGGGGATGCCACTGTTCGTACATGCGGTGTTGCGGGCGCTCGCTATGCATGGTCAAACCGTAGAGTTGGCGGCTGAGGCCGACTGCGAAATCACAGATGTCGATCATTTCTTGGACTTCGCCAAGTCCTTCGGGACGGATTTTGCCCATTTCGAGAGCGACGAGCTCGCCAAGCGGCTCCTTGTATTCACGGAGCAAATTACCTAGATCGCGTACCACTTCGCCGCGCTTGGGGGCGGGTACGTTGCGCCAAGTGGCAAATCCCGCTTGGGCGGCAGCCACAGTGGCGTCATAGCTGGCGATATCGGCAGATTGGACATAGGCGATGACTTCACCCGTCGCAGGGTCGTAGCTGGGAATCCATTCACCACTGGTATGGTGCCACTCAGGACCACTACAGGTCCCGAGATTCCGCTCACTCAAATGAAGTGTACGCAACAATGCTTCAGTTCGGGCAGACATATTTGCTCCTTTGCCACAGTATCACCATGGTATTGTACGGTTTTTTTAGCGCAGTTGGAAGGATTCCACCGCTGCTACGATATCGCTGTAGATTTTGCCTTGACCTTTGCCCGTCGAGGCACGCCAATTGGTGGCGGCCTTGCGAATTTGGCGACCAAACAAGGTCCGCACATAGGGGCTGAGAATGACTAAATCGACCGTGGGGATGCGCCGTTCGATGCGAGCCGCTTCGTCACCCCAATTCGAGCGCCAGCCAATCAGCTCCCATTCGACGTGGATGTGGGGATGGGTGGTAGCAAGTTTGGCGACGATTTCGTCTTTGAAGCTCTGTTGGGTTTCGTTGCCCCCTACATAGAGCACGCGACACGGCTCAGTGGCTTGTCGCCCGCGCACGCTAGGACCTTGGACAGTCTGTCGATATTGCGCAATATCGGGGTAGTGGAGCTGCGTAAGCCACGCATAAATCGCTTGTGCTTGAGGCATTTCTTGGCGCCCCAAAAAGATATTGAGCAGTTGAACCAACAACAAAATTGCTTCGTCGCTCCGTCCCGCCATAAACAAGAGCTGGGATCGCAAATAGAGCACATCGGTCTCGTCCCACAGCCGCAAAATTTCTTCACTAAATTCAATAAATAGTTGATGCACAACTGGCGCATAATCGCTGTAACTGGTACTGTGCATTTCGAATAATTCCAAAACAAAGTCGGCTGCTTCGCTTTGTTGATTCGTCAGCACAATTTGCCACGCTTCAGTCAAGCAGGCGTATTTGTCCGCACGGCTGAGGTTGTTGTATTTGGTAGAACCAAAAAAGTAGCGGCGCCAGATTTCATTCGGTTGCTCAAAGACTTCGGCAATGCTACAGAGATCATAAATATCGACATCGCGGTAATTAAACAAGTGAATCATAATAATCCGCCCTGTTTCGGAGTGCACTTTGTTGACATCGCGGAAGATGCTGAGCCAATGTTTGATGGGGAAAAAAATTTGCGAACGAAAGACCAGTTGCAATTCATCACGAAACAACGGAATTTCGCTAAGTTGTAGTTGTTGAGACCACGTCCGTATCTTGAGGAACAACAGCCAATCATACAAATCACGCACTTTATAGGCATTCAGCTGACGTTCCATCCCGATTTGGGCAACCCGAAATGATTCAAGTGCCTCGAGGTAATCACCATCTCCAAAGGCCAACAACCCAAGCACAAATCGCGCATTGGTGTCATCACCGATTCCTGATTGCACCGCTTGTTCAAAATGAGTACGCTGGCCGCGAATTGCTTGAATAATCACCTTGAAATCATGATTGTCGCTAGGCAGCAACGCATCAAGTCCAGCAAAATTGGCAAGTGCCATGCCAATATCGGCATGTGTTTGGGCAACCTCACTAAAGTCGGGCATCACAATAGCCTGTTGAAAAAACTCACTTGCTTGATGAAATTGCTTTTTGCGCCGCAAATATTGACCACGTTTACGCAAACAACGCCCATAGAGATTGCCTTGAAGCCCCGCCAAATCGAGTTGCGCCACTAATAACTGCAAAATACGATCCGCTTGCGGCAATTGCGTGCCATTACGCACTAGCTCTGCGGCAACCTGATAAATCACCATGGCAGTACTATCCGGATGTTCGGCGTGCCCCAAATTGGGCACCGGACAATGCTCCATGATATCGGCAATCGTATCGTAGGCGCGTGTAGCAATCAATGCCGGGATTACGCTATACAAGACTTGCACATCACCCGCAGGGATGTTTTTGAGCATGAGTTGCCAAAACGGCGCATTGCGTTCGATAACCCCGGCTACCGCGTCACTATTATCGCGATGACAGCCCATGACAAACCCCAAAAACGCCCATGCTTGAGCCATTTGGGTTTGTTGTTTTTCGGTAGAAAATTTCGTTGCTGACAAGCCTTGGAAGTAACCTACATGATAAAAGTACGGCAAAGAATTACTATTGAGGCGCAATAATTCTTGCAAGGCATCGCGCATGGCATCGTTCGACAAGGCACCTTTAATCTGGGCGCAACAATCTTCGATTGCCCGATTCACGAGATGTTGTAACGCACTAAAACTACTAGGAATTGTAACAAGAGGCGGCGGCAGTGCGAGGGGCACACGCACAGGCAGTGTCTTGGCAGGCGCAGGTGGAGGAATGGGGCGGGGTGGTATAGCACGTGGGGGATCTTTTTTGACAGGTGCGATAGTTACTTCGCTGGGTGATGCTGGCAACAATATGTCGGGGACGGTACGTGTTGATTCAGGGATGGCATTCCGTTCATGAAACCATGCCAAATGGCTTTGCCATAGCGCTTCATAGCGTTCATTGGCAAAGGCCGCATCACGCCCGTCACAATCCGCAAACATCGCAAACATAAACATACACGCTAGTGGTGGTGGCACTTGTGTCGTCAGATATTCCACTACACGCAAATACCATTCCACTGGGTATTTGTTTTGGGCAGGCTCTGGTTGATCACCATTGCCAAGAGTTTGAATTGTGTGGAAGGTTGCAGTACATACTTTGGTCAAAAAATGACGGCAGATATCGTGCATTATGAGTGGTTGTGATTCACTCAAGTTCGCTACCTTTTCGACGCGCCATTCGAGCGATTTTTCGATGATTGTTTTATGACGGAAATTATATTTTTGGGCTAACCAGCCATCATACATGTGTATTTTTGTGCGTTTGTCGAAGAGCTCTTTTTGCGCAAACAATTGTCGAATGAGACTGCGTCGTATCTGCACATCGAGTGTATCCCAGTATATTTTGATGGCATTTGGGAGTGCAATAGTATCACACAGCGGTAAAAATGTCATTACGCCCTCGTTTTCTAAAAAATAACACACCGTATTATTAGCGTAAGTATAGCATAATGAAAAAAAATTTCACTGCTACCATGCGCACGGAACAACCGAGTGCCGGCATGTTCCGTGCGCGTTAGAATGACTCACTGGACATTTTTTCGTTTTTGAAACAACGCACTCGTTATGGGTTACGGACAAGCAATGTTTTTGCACCATGCAACAGTAACGCGCCATCAACGGCCAGCGTCAAAAAATTCACCCCTGCATCCACAAACGGCTGTAACGCATCTGCCGAACCACCAATAATTCCGACGGTTTTGGCGGCTTGTTGGGCACTAATAATAATCGACTGCACGGCACTCGTGAATTCACTACTTTGCATGCTGACACCCAGTGATTGGCTCAAGTCTGAGGTGCCGATAAACACCACATCGACACCGGGCACGGCGCAGATTTCTTCGCGGGCAGCCAGGCCACGGTCGGTTTCGATTTGCACCACCACTACCACTTGTTCGTTCATACGCTGCGGGTAGTTGAGCGTGGCGTGCGGCGGTGGCGGATAGCCGGCCACACTGGTTTGGTCGAGCAAAAAGGCTTGCGACAAGGTGTGCAAGCCACGGGTCCCTTGTGGCGGGTATTTGCTCCATTCGACGGCCAAACGGGCTTGGGTGGCGCTTTCGACCATGGGAATCATCACGCCATCGGCGCCGGTCTCGAGGGCATGTTGGATAGCGCCACGCGACAGATCACGCACCCGCACAATTGTAGCAATCCCGTGAGTATGGGCGGCGGTGACGAGAGTTGCAACCATAGCGGGGCTCATCGGGATATGTTCATGATCAATAATCAAAAAATCAAAGCCGGCGTTTTTGAGCAAAGGGATGACCAGTGGGTCTTGGAGCATGACAAATGTCGAATAACAAGGACGAGTCGTCAATGTGCTCCGTAACTGACCAGGTGCAATCATAGAAACCTCTTGATGCAATAACAAATTACACAGGGTATCATAACACCACCGTCATCATCTTTGTGGCACATGCAACCGCAGCTGCACTATTTATTGTCACGTATTCACCTATGGCGGGCATATTTTTTTTATAAAAAAGAAACATGATAGAGCTATTGACAATTAGATGATTTTTGTGGTAAAGTCTTTGCACTACAAGTACGAACTAAATACCACAACATTTTTGCGCATGACTATGAAGTCAGGTTGATTGCCAATGGAGGCAGGGATGGAGGCTACGTTGACGCGCGTCAGCGGGATTCGTGTAGGTCATGCAGACGATGCAGAAGCCTTGACCGGGTGTACCGTGATTTTGTTGCCCGAACAGACTACGGCTAGTGTTGATGTACGTGGTGGGGCACCGGGCACCCGCGAAACCGATTTACTCGCCCCTGAATGTACCGTACAACACATTCATGCCATCACATTGTGTGGGGGGAGTGCATTTGGGCTGGCCGCTGCCGATGGTGTGATGCGTTGGCTTCGCCAGAAAGACATCGGCTTCGATGTATCTGTCACCAAGGTACCGATTGTACCAGCGGCGGTGATTTTTGATTTGGGGTGTGGCAATCCCCTGGCCTATGCGACCCCTGATATGGGCTACGAAGCCTGTAACGCAGCCAGTGACGCCCCTGTCGCCGAAGGGTGTGTAGGCGCAGGAATGGGTGCAAGTGTCGGCAAAATGCTCGGTCCAACGGGATGCATGAAGAGCGGGATTGGCAGCTATGCCATCACGTTGCCTGATGGCACCACCGTCGCCGCACTGGTTGTCAACAACGCCTTTGGCGATATTTACCGTGAACGCACTGGACAAATCATCGCCGGTACACGCTTACCCAGCGGGCAGTTTTTTGATGTGGCAGCCCAGTTGCGGGGCGGGCATGCCGTACCGGAATTTAATGGTGGCAATACGACGTTGGTAGTAGTGGCGACCGATGCCACCTTGAGCAAAAGCGAATGCCGCAAAGTAGCCCAAATGGCCCAAGATGGCATGGCGCGAGCGATTAAACCGATTCATACGCCGTTTGATGGCGATGTGATATTTACGGTGGCGACCAACCAACGCCCTGCACCAGCCATGGTGCAACTCGGTAGTGTGGCGGCTGATGTCGTAGCCGCAGCAATCGAACGGAGCGTGGTTATGGCCACCAGCATGGCGGGGATGCCGGCCATGCGTGACATCTAGGGTGGAACGAGGAGTGCCCTCGACGCCATATTGTTGGAATCGTAGCAACGATGAAAGGGAACATGTCAATGAAGATCAACGTTCGCCAAATCGTAGTCGCCGGTGTCTTGAGTGCGATTGCAATTGTGCTCGGTGTAACACAATTGGGGTTCATCCCGGTGCCAAACTTGAGTGGTAGTGCGACCATCATGCACATCCCAGTAATTTTGGGAGCCGTACTCGAAGGTCCGGTGGTTGGTGTTTTGGTAGGAGCAATCTTTGGTATTTATAGTATGGTCACTGACACCACAGGGTTATTTACCAATCCGGTCGTATCGGTCCTACCACGTTTGTTGATTGGTGTGACGTCGTTCTACACCTACAAAGCACTGGCGGGCGGCAATGGGGCAATCGCTGCCGCAGCAGCCGGAGTGGTTGGCACGTTGACCAACACAATTTTGGTGGTTGGTGCATTAGTGGCATTTGGGTTAATCCCCGCTGCTGCCATCCCCACAATTGTGCCCCAAGCATTGGTTGAAGTGGTATTGGCTGCTATTATCACGGTTTTGGTCGCTCAAGGTGTCAATTTGGTCCGTTCAGGGCGCACCACTGCCGCCGACACCAAAGATGGCAACTTCTAATTCTAAGGAATCCCTACTACCGGCAAGTCACCCAAGGCGGTGTGGCTTGCCGGTTTAAAGGTATAGGCATGATACAACTCACCGATTTAACCTACGACTACAATGCCGGTCGCGACGATGCCATCCACGCCCTGAAAGGGGTCAATTTAACCATTAAACCGGGGGAACTAGTAGCATTGCTGGGGCATAACGGCAGCGGCAAAAGTACCCTCGCCAAACTCCTTGCGGCGGTATATCTGCCGACGAGTGGCAGTGTGATTGTCAATGGAGTCACACTAACCGAAGAGACGGCCTACGATATCCGGCGCCAAGTGGGATTGGTGTTCCAACGCCCCGACGATCAACTGGTAGCCAATCGCGTCATCGATGATATTGCCTTTGGCCCCGAAAATCTGGGGATGCCACGTGAACAAATCGAAGCTCGCGTCCATGAAATTCTCGCTTCGCTCGGATTGAGCGCACTTGCCAATGCGCAGATTAGTAGTTTGTCGGGTGGCGAGCGGCAGCGCGTAGCGATTGCCGGGGTATTAGCGATGCAACCGTCGTGCCTCATTCTCGATGAGCCAACGACGATGATTGCACCACCCTTGGCACGCAACTTGCTGCGCCTCGCGCATGAATTGCGCGACAATCACGGTGTAAGTGTTATCCACATCACCCATTTCATGCACGAAGTGGTTGATTTCGACCGCATCATTGTGATGGATGGGGGTAAAGTGTATATGGATGGCACGCCCCAAGAAATCTTTCAGCGTGCCGATGAACTCCGCCATGTTGGGCTCGATGTACCGTTGGTAACAAGGTTAGGGGCACAGCTGTTGCAACAGGGAATTACATTGCCTCAACCCATCCTGACACCAGACCAGCTCACCGAGGCATTAGTAGCGCTCCCGCGCCACGATATCGGGATTACACGGCCACTGCACCCCATAGCCCAACTACAACCGACAACCCATGCACCGCTGATTGCAATCGACGACGTGCATTTCACCTATATGCAGGGGACACCAATGGCGAGTGTGGGTCTGAGTGGGGCAACCTGTCAGATCGGCAAAGGGGAAATCGTAGCCCTGCTCGGGGGCACCCAAGCAGGCAAAAGTACGTTGATTGAATGCATCAATGGCTTGCGCAAACCCCAGCAAGGAACGATTCGCGTCGATGGCCAAGACGTATTTGCCAAAGGGTATGATATCGGAAGTTTACGTGACCGGATTGGGATCGTGTTTCAACAACCCGAAACGCAGTTATTTGAAGAAACTGTCGGCAAAGATGTCTCTTTTTCGCCACGCCGCCGCGGACTGCCCCCCGAACAATCACGCGCCATTGTCGAAGAATGCTTAACAGCGGTCGGGCTCGATTACCAAACGTTCCGTTTGCGGTATGTCTATGCCTTGAGCGGCGGTCAAAAGCGCCGCGTCGCCATTGCGGGTGTGCTCGCCAGCCAACCTGAAGTACTAATCCTCGACGAACCGGTGGCAGGGCTTGACCCGCGTGGTCGCACCGAACTGGCTACGTTGATTGCCCGCTTGACCAAAGAGCGCAATTTGACCGTCATCCTGGTAGGCAATACGATTGACGAGCTGGCAGAGTTGGCCGATCGAGCCATCGTGATGCACGAAGGACGGGTAGTCGACCAAGGCACGTTACGCGAATTGCTCAATGACGCCGATATGTTGCATGGGATTGGCTTGGAATTGAGCGAAACAGCCGAAATCGCCCGTGTGCTCCGCCAACACATCAGCGACATGCCAACCAATTTATTGCATGTGGATGAGCTGCGTGATGTGATTGTGCAACGCTATGGTACTCCCCAAGGAGGTTCTCATGTCGCTTGAGTTTTCGCGGAATGTTACCTTTGGGCAATACATCGACATCCGTTCGGCAGTGCATAGCCTTGACCCGCGCACCAAAATGATTTGTGCGGCGATTATTATGGCGTGTGCCTTTATGACGCGCGGACTAATCAGCATTGCTCCGTTATTTGCGTTGGCGATTATCGTCCAACTTGCAACGCGCATTCCGATTGGCTATACACTGCGTGGGTATCGATTGTTGTTTCGTACAATGCTCTTTTTTGTGCCGTTCCAAGTCTTGTTTTATCGGGCATTACCCGGTGTTGAAGTGCATTATTACTGGAGTTGGTGGATTTTGTCGGTGTCATATGAAGGCATCCTAGGTGGTATTTTCACCCTCAGTCGCGTGATTGTACTTTATCATTCGATTAACACGTTGATGTTTACCACTACCATGATGGATTTGTCAGACGGTGCCGAAATCATGATGGATCCACTTAAACGCCTCAAATTCCCCGTCAATGAATTCGTGATGACGATGACGATTGCGCTCAAATTTGTGCCCTTGCTGATTACCGAGCTAGAGCGCTTGATGCGGGCTCAAATCGCCCGCGGTGTCCGTTTCGACCAAGGCAGTGTGATTGCCCGCACGCGCAAACTAGTGCCGGTATTGATACCCTTGTTTGTGAATGCCCTCAGTCGGGCTGAAATTTTGATTGTAGCCATGAATGCGCGGTGTTATCGCGGGGGCGAAGGACGCACCAAACGCCGCACCATGCAGGCCAGTGGGAGAGATGTCTTTGCCGCGCTGATTGTATTGCTATTTGGGGTTATCGGTGCCTATATCGGGCGGACGATGGGAATATAACCAATGACAGACGCAACCACACAGGCATTAGCCCACCTCGACAAGGCTGGCATGATTGCCTTTCTTACCCACCTCGTACAGACGCCGAGTGTCTACTTGCCTGGTGTACCAGGTGCCAACGAAACGGCCGCGGCCGCACTCATCTACGACCTGCTCGATGAATGGGGATTACAGCCACAACGCTGGGAAGTCACGCCCGGGCGCCCCAACATCGTGGCCGAATTACCAGGCAACGCTGGGGATGGCCCATTGCTGTTGTTTGAAGGCCATACCGACGTCGTCACTCCGGGAGATCACAGCGCATGGACCTATGACCCCTTTGGCGCCACCATCGTCGATGGTCGCATGTATGGGCGTGGTACCGCCGACATGAAGGGCGGGGTGGCCGCCATGCTCTATGCGGTGCGCGCCATCCAACTCGCCGGTGCACCATTTGCGGGCACTATCCGCTTGCTGATACCCGTGGACGAAGAAGGCTTGATGATTGGCATCAAAGATATCGTGGCTCGTGGTCATGCCAATGGAGCGGCTGGTGCGATTATCTGTGAGCCCGAAGAGCATGAAGTCTGTATTGCCCAAAAAGGGGCGCTACGACTCAAACTCGAATCATTTGGGCGGGTCGCCCACGGCGCCATGCCCGAAGAAGGGGTCAATGCCCTAACAGGCATGATACATCTGCTCCACCGCGTGCTGGGCATCCAAACCGAGTTACGCGTGGCACATGGCGAGCACCCCTTGCTGGGCAAAATCTACCTCAGTCCCACGGTAGCACGGGCACCCATCAGCGGCGAAGCCAGCCAAATCAATGTGCTCCCTGATACGTGTGACACCTACCTCGACATCCGCACCATCCCGGGAGTATCACACCCAGCGATTGTGGCGCGGATCGAGGAATTGATGCACGAAGTGCAACAAATCGATGCGAAATTTCGCTTTGCGGTGAGTATCATTGATGACCGCCCGTCGACCGAAATCGCCGCCGACCACCCCTTGGTGCAATCAATCCAACATGGTCACCGCACCGTCTACCAACAAGAATCGCCGTTTGGTGGCGTCCCAGGGTCGACCGATGGCACAATCATTACTCGCGATGCGGGGGTACCGGTAGTAGTCTACGGTCCCGGGGGCAAACGCATCCCCCATCAGCCCAACGAATACGTGGTTGTGGCGGAAGTCGAACAAGCTGCGGCGGTCTATGTCCATGCCGCGCTACATTTTTTGCAAACAGTCCAACAGCCTACATAATTGCCGTAGAATAAACCAAACACCGCAGAAAATCCCCGGTGTATTGACAAAGGAGTCATCATGGCCAAGGTAACCATCCCGTTTATCCAGTCACTCAAAGGCAAGCGTAAATTTGCCATGCTCACCGCGTACGATGCCCCATTTACCCGACTTGTCGACGGTTCAGGGGTCGAAATGATCCTAGTTGGCGATTCGTTGGGGATGGTCATGCTAGGCTATAGTGGTACTTCACCGGTCACCATGGACGAAATGGTGCACCATTGCAAAGCCGTCGGTCGTACCGCAAAAAACTGCTTGTTGGTAGGTGATATGCCATTTATGGCATATCAAGCTGACATCAGCGAAGCCATCCGCAATGCCGGTCGCCTCATCAAAGAAGCCGGCATGGATTGTGTCAAACTCGAAGGCACCAGCAAACAGGCTGCCACCGCCAAAGCCATCGTCGATGCCGGGATTGCCGTCATCGCCCATATCGGTTTGACTCCCCAGACCGCTGCCAGCCTCGGTGGCATCAACGTAATTGGTGGCCAAAACTACGCCGCTGCCAAGCGGATTTTGGATGATGCCTTAGCAATGGAAGCCGCTGGATGCTGGTGTGTGTTGATGGAAGCAGTGCCGGCAGATTTGGCCGCATACATCACGTCACGCCTCAAAGTACCCACCATCGGGATTGGCGCCGGGATTGGCTGTGACGGGCAAGTACTGGTCACTCACGAAATGTTTGGCATGTTCCCCGGCTTTGGGTTGCCCTTTGGCAAGCGCTATGCCGAAGCGGGTCAACTCATCCAAAACGGCATGCAACAATATCACCAAGATGTGCTTAATGGCCAGTTCCCCGGTGCCGAAAACAGCTTCCCAATTGATGCTGAGTTATTGCGTCGCCTCGAGGCCGAGGCGTGAACATCGCAATAATTGGCGCTGGTGCAATGGGATGCCTGGTGGCATCCTACCTCGCACCCCAACACGATGTCTGGTTGGTTGATGGCTGGCAGACCCAAGTCGACACCATCAACCAACAGGGCTTACGCCGTGAGCGTGACGACATCACCATCACCTGCCACCCGCGCGCCACCACTGATGCCCAGCGCATCGGAGGCGCCGATGTCGCATTGGTACTCGTCAAGTACCACCAGACTGCTTGGGCAGCCCAACAGGCTGCCAACGCCCTTGCCCCACACGGCATCTGTCTCACCCTACAAAACGGCATTGGTGGGGCAGATGTATTGGCGCAAACACTGGGTGATACGCGGGTGACTCGTGGGGTCACTTCGCTTGGCGCCACATTGCTCGGCCCCGGTCATGTGCGCCATGCCGGCATGGGCGATACGGTGTTTGCCACCACACTAGCACCAGATCTGATTCAACAACTCAGCAATGCCTTTAGCGCTGGCGGCTTGCCA
>Ga0214917_10002812_pt1 | contig 20801 bp, 21 predicted proteins | sample LL_1208_BB_MetaG_FD_177983 | JGI IMG/M metagenome (GOLD analysis project Ga0214917, IMG submission 177983) | Freshwater microbial communities from Lake Lanier, Atlanta, Georgia, United States - LL_1208_BB | ecosystem: Environmental > Aquatic > Freshwater > Lake | place: USA: Georgia | collected...
ACTCCCGCGAGTTTGTAAAGCGAAGGCAACGTCTTGCCCTCTATTAGTTAAGACACCGCTGGGGGCCAAATGTTGTGCCCTTTTGAAAAGAATCTTTAGAAAGATCCATTGGTGCGGTGGGTGGGTGGGGGAATGGATAGCAGGGCTTTCGCCGAATGGCAGCGAGAAACAAGCCTGCCGGAATCAGAGCTCTAGTCTATGGGATAGGCAAGGGTAAAGCCGGCATTGAGGGTTTGAGTGTGTTGCGGCCTAAACCAGGCTGAGCATGAGCGCCTTTTTGGCCGCTTCCTTGCGGTTGTATAGGGAAGTGCACGCTCTTCTGATTCAAGCTCTGGGGCAGCCCGTTTGAACTTGATTAGTGCATCTTGAGTGATCTCTTCAGCTTTGATCTGATCCTTTAAAACACGGGAGGCATGGGCATGGAGCTCTGCGCGGTGCTGTGTAAAGAAAGCCCCCAGGTCGCCAACAGTCCACGCAAGTGGAGCTGTGCTCTTTGATGCCATTAGATAAATCCCCCTTCGTAGAAGCGTCCTTGCTATCTGCTTCTACGAATTGACCGGTCATTTGTAGCGGAGAACGGACATATCTTTAAGTTATTACGCTTAAATCAATGCGGTGAGCGTGGGGAAGGGCTTTACAAGTTGCGAAGATTACCCCAACAAATGACTATTAATGACCAATACACATATCTATTGCAATTTTTAGCGACCCAACATGTTTAGTCGCTAAATGGCTGAAGCAATCATTTCTGAAAGCCCTCTTTCGGCACGGAAACCCAGCACCTCTTGAGCTAACTCAACCCGCGCGACAAGTAATGCGGGATCGCCTTGTCTGCGAGGGTGTACCTCCGGGCTCAATAATGATCCCTTTTGAGCCAGGATTTCATTCATGATTTCGCGGACGCTGTAGCCCTTGCCGGTTCCAATATTGATGGCAGGTGGCAAGTCATGCATCTGAACTTTTTCTGCAGCCAGTAGGTGGGCCCTGGCAATGTCGACCACATGCACATAATCACGGACACAAGTCCCGTCAGGAGTCTCGTAGTCAGCCCCAAATATCCTTGGGTTTTGGCCCTTTTGTAATGCTCCCAAAACCATCGGAACAATGTTTGCCTTCGAGGTGTCCTGCATTTCGGGTCTTGAAGAACCGATTACGTTGAAGTAGCGCAGTGAGGTACCGCGGATTGCTCCTCGGCTAATCTCCACTGAAAGTAAATTTTCTGCCTTTAACTTTGTACTGCCATAGGGCGATATGGGACGCGTCTCGCTCATTTCATCTACAAATCCATCTTGTGAAGACCCGTAAACCGCTGCGGTTGAAGATTGTATGAAATACTGAACTCCCGACTTAATCGATTCGGCCAATAACTTCTGAACACCTTGAAAGTTTACTTGTTCATACAACTCTGGCTTAGCTAAAGATTCATCAACCGATTTCAGGGCTGCTAAATTTACAACTCCTACAATTGACTCGCCCATAAACACTTGCGATAAAAAAACTTCATCGCGAATATCGCCGATATACTGCTTAAACTTATTCTTAATTGGCGTATTGCCAGAAATTACTTTTGAGTCAATTCCAACAATTTGAAGTCCATTTGATAAGAATTCCTCAATTACATGCTGAGCAATATAACCAGAACTACCAGTTATGAGCCAAGTCATTAAAGCCCCATGAGCTTCGCTTGGCGATCAAAGTCTGGAACATTTGTTCTGACTTCCTCAAATGTCCCTTGGGATACAACTCTACCTCCATCTAAATAAATGACATTGTCTGCATCTCTGACCGTTGAAAGTCTGTGAGCGATAACAATGACAGTTACCTTTCCCTTTAATCTTAGGATTGCCGTGGTCAGTGCAGCCTCTGTTTCACCATCAAGCGCGCTTGTGGCTTCATCCAAGACCAATAATCTAGGATTTGTAAAAAGCGCACGAGCAATGCCGAGTCGTTGGCGCTGGCCCCCGCTAATTTTTGTACCCCGTTCTCCAACTTCGGAATTCATGCCTTTAGGTAAACTTTTAACGAAATCATTCAATTGCGCTGCTTCCAACGCATCCCAAACATGTCTGTCTGGAACTAGGTCTGGATTAAAGCCAAGACACACATTTTGTTTGATGCTTCCATTAGAAATGACAACATCTTGCGGAACGTATGAAATCGCACCAGGCCATTCCAAAATTGCCCGGGCTGGTGTTTGGCCAGATATTCTTACAGTCCCTAAATCTGGGTTCAAAATCCCAAGCGGCACGTCTGCAGCAGAAGTCTTACCAGCTCCTGACGGACCTACCAAGGCAACCAGTGATCCCGCCTCAATATTTGTTGTAAGTCCGGCTATGGCAGAATTCGAGTTTCCAGGATATCGGAAGTGAAGGTTATCGATCGTAACTCTTGGTTCAAATCCAATGTGAGAAAAACTTGGCTTATCTTGTGAAGTAGCACATTTTTCAATATCTTTAAGACTTTCCAATAAGTCTAAAGTTGGACTTGCAATAGCTAAACTGTTTTTTATTGAGATTGAGCCTTGTTGAAGACGGAGCGCTGCTGGTGCAATCCGACTTCCTGCAGCTAAAAACACTGCCAGAGTCGCAACCGCCTGTGATGCGTCTTGCAATGCAAACTGTATTGCACATAGCCCTAGTGCGCCAAACACTAAAGCTGACTCGATCACGTACTTACTAATATACGGTAAGAAAGCATTTTCAGCCAAAACCTCACCGAGTTGAAATCTTTTGGCACCAATTTCACGTGCGTAGTAATCTCTTCGATTGTGAATAAAGGCTTCACGATATGAATTTATAACTTCAAGGATTTTCTCATTCGATTGTATACTGAGTCTAGTATTTAAATTTCCTAGATCCCTGGCTCGTTTGTTCAACAATAAATACAGCACAAACCCAAGCCCTCCGAAGAGTAGGACTGTTCCAATTGCCATTACCGTGTCTATAAAAAACAAGCCAGCGCCAAGAATGATAAGTAATGAGAGGTCTGCAACAATTGAAATTGAAGTGCCAATTACGCCCACCATTATTGCAGAAACTCCGTGAGTAACAGAAAAAAGTATCTCTTGACTAGGTTTTTTTTGGATTTCAAGTAACGACTGGGACAAGAGCTTGGATACTAAGTCAGCGGTGGCTTTAGAGCTCTTGTGGCTCAAGAAAAACAAGGTCTTTCGGGTGAAAATTATAGAAAAAATCGTTCTGCTAAGTAGAAGTGCTGCGGCCAAGCCACCTAAAATTGCTACTTGTTCCTGGAAGGCAAATGAATCTAATGAGAGGGATTTTAAGGCACTCTGTGCTCTACCAGTAGGGGTTTGTGATTGAATCCCACTCACCGAAAGTGCTCCCAGGATTCCAATGACAGCAACCCCTGCAAGATCAAGAAAACCCATAAAAATTTGAATAGCCGCAACACCATAAACTTTTTTCAAGTCTTTTTTGTTAAGCAGTTGTAAAGACAGCGGAATGGGAGAGTCTTTAATTCTGTCTCGAATTCGAGTGGGCACCGCCTTAACATACCCGACTCAATGCCATTTTATCCGCATGGCTCTGGGAGGGCTGTACTATGAGTGGGCTCGCTAGAATTGAAATTGCCATGGTTTAACAAGAAGGGTAAGAGTGAAACATTCAATAGGTAGATCTGTTTTGGCATCATGCTCTGGCTTCCGCCTTAAGGTTTCAGAATCTTGCCTCGGAGCAGGAAAATGAATGTTCTAGTCACGGGTGGGGCAGGTTTCATAGGTGGACATTTAGTAAACGACTTGAAGCAAAACGGAGTTAAAGTCTTAGGAATTGACAACTTTTCACCATACTACGAAGTTGGGATGAAAAGAAAGAAGTTAGAGTTTTTCGAAATAAGTGGCCTGATAAAGGACGTTGATGTAGCCAATGAAGATGATGTGCGAACCTTGTTTGAAGAGTTTAAGCCCACTCATGTTGTCCATTTAGCTGCTCAAGGTGGGGTTCGCGCAAGCAAAACAGACCCAAAGCCATACTTGATGTCTAATCAAATTGGATTTCTGAATATTCTGAATGCCGCAGAGGCCATGAAAGTTCAAAAGTTCATCTACGCAAGCAGTAGTAGTGTTTATGGTGACACAAGCATCGCACCCTTCGAGGAATCAGAAAAACTCTCAGCCCCAAAAAGTCTTTATGCTCTATCAAAACTTTCAAATGAACTTGTTGCACGATACCTACCAATAAATCAGACACAAAGAATTGGACTGCGTTTTTTCACTGTTTATGGACCATGGGGCAGGCCCGACATGGCCATCTTTAGATTATTGGCATGCTCTATTTTGGAAAAACCCTTCTATTTAACCGCCAATGTAGAAGTGCAACGAGACTTTACGTTTGTATCGGATGTTTCCAAAGTCATATTAGATGTGCTAAATGACACTTTTAGCTCTCCCGCTCCAATTATACTTAACGTTGCGGGAGGACGTCCTTATACACTATCGGAGCTTTTCAAAATTCTGAGTTCCCTTGGGATTGATATTGATATTCGTAGTGCCGATGTTGACCCACTCGATGTAAAAATGACAAATGCCTCTATCAAAGCCTTAAAAGCCAACAATTTGAGCGTTCCAGATACAACTCTTTTGGAGGGCTTGAAGTCGACATGGGAATGGATGAAAAAACAAGATTTAGATGATTTGAGAAACTGGCTTGATCGTTAATCAGCATTCGCGCTTAAGTTGTGCAGCAATACTTACAACTTTTAACTCTGAAAACACCATCGTTGACGCAATTAACTCTGTTCTTTCGCAAGACGAGTCCCCAGATGAAATATTCGTGATTGATGATAACTCTTCAGACTCAACACCATTTTTGCTTAAGCAATTAAGGGATGAACACCCAACAATTGAGATAATTCTAAATAATCAAAACAAGGGGCAAAGCTTCACTAGAAATCAAGGAGGTTTTAAAGCAAAATCTGATCTTTTAATTTTTTTCGATGATGATGATGTCTCACTCCCATCACGGATTCATGAGCATCTTTTATTGCACTCAAGAGGCTCACAATTGGTATACGTCTCTTCAACAAGAAACTATGAGAACGGGTACAAGGTTGAAAACAGAAATAAGCCTATTGAATTGGCCAGTTATGATGGGGTTGATTTAGTTAAGCGTTTAATACTGGGCAAAATTAATTCAGAACTAAAAATAGGCTGGACTCCTGCTTCCACCCTTTCCATTTCTAGAACGGTGTTTACAGAGCTGGAGGGGTTTGATACCGATTTCCGCAGATTAGAGGATTCTGATCTCGCAATTAGGGCGGCATTACTGAATGCAAAGTTTGCTTGGTCAGATAAATTGTTGGTTCACCGAAAAGCTACTTTTTCAGATGATAAGGGGGGGTTAATCGAGCTGAAATATGAAATGCAACTCTTGGACAAACACTCTTCCCTGTTAAGCAAAAATGAGTTTTTCGACGGGATGAACCTCATTAAAGTGCGAAGTTACTATTTTGGAAAAAATTACCTTCGGCTAATTCTAATGCTTTTCTCACACCCCCGTTTATATCTAAGTTACCCTATTAGAGTGGTTCGATTCTTATCTCGAATTATTCATGACATGAAAAAATCTCGCTAGATAACTTTGGTTGTTATCCTAGAGTCGCGGAAGGTCTCTGATAGTTTTCTCCGAAGACTTGTTTGAAAAAATCCATTTCCCTTCCTCGCTAAGTTGATCTAGTGACAAAGTTCTATTGGCTTCTCGATACATCTCAACTATGGACTTAGCATTTTTTACAGGAACCGCAACTAGCTCCTCCCACGCTGGATCTGTTTTTTGTTGAGGTATGCCGCCTAATTTTTTTGCAAGCACAAAACAGATTGGAAAAATCATGACTTTATACATGCGAAGTTTTAGAGGTTGTTTCATAAAATCTTTCCACAAATTTGCAACATAATATGAGAACTTGTTTCCGGTTCTAATCTCATCTCTCAAGATTATTCCCGTTAGTAAGAATTTCTTTTGCAATTTTTGTTTCTTACTTAACGCCATCCGATCTCGAAAAATAACGTGTTCAAGTGGAACGAGTAATCCCATTTTTGCAAATCTAAACCACATGTCCCTATCCTCAACCATGTGTCCATACTTATAGGGTCCATTCTCAAGCAAAAAATCCCTTTTACCCATATTTACCTGATGACCCTTCAGCAAAATGTCTTTAGGATAAAGTTTTTGGATTTCATGAAAGACTGACACAAAATCCTTTAAGTATGGGTGCCAATAATCATCACAATCAACATGCATAAGGCAATAATCGCCCTTTGCTTCTGCAATTGAAATGTTGCGAGTCTCGGCAAGGGTTCTACTTTTATCCCTTTTCAGGTAAACTGTTCTCAAATTTGAGTATCTTTCCTTCAATTCCTCTAGTTTAACTTTGCTATCATCAGTTGATCCGTCATCCACTACGATCATTTCAAATGATTCATCTAAGCTATCAAGCACGCTACTTAAAGCCGTGACAATAGTCTTTCCCATATTTAGGTTTGCCACGCAAATTGAATACCTTATCTCTGTGCTCATAACTATTTCAAGACATCCCTAAAATATCTAATGGTTTCTTCTAGCCCTTCGGCTAATGTCGTCTGCGCCTCCCACCCTAGTGTTCGCTTAGCCAGAGCAATGTTTGGCTTTCGTAATTTTGGATCATCTTGGGGCAAGGATTCGTAAACTATTTGGGACTTGGATTTTGTTAAATCAAGGACAAGATTCGCGAGTTCATTCATGTCAAATTCTGTCTCATTTCCAAGGTTTATTGGCGTTTCAAGACCCGTAAGGTCCATTACTCGGATAATTCCATCAATTAGATCGTTAACATAACAAAAGGATCGTGACTGTGTTCCGTCACCATAAATAGTTAAGTTCTCGTTCCTCAATGCTTGCACAATGAAATTGCTTACGACTCGGCCGTCATTTTGATCCATCTTTGGTCCATAGGTGTTAAAAATTCTAATTACACGTGTGTCTAGGTTAAACTGACGTTTGTAGTCAAAAAATAAAGTTTCGGCAGCTCTCTTACCTTCATCGTAACAACTTCTAATTCCAATTGGGTTAACGTTTCCCCAATAGGTTTCGGGTTGGGGCGAAACTTCAGGATCACCATAGACCTCTGATGTCGATGCCTGAAGAATTGGGACTTCTAAACGTTTGGCCAATCCCAACATATTGATTGCGCCAATTATGCTAGTTTTTGTGGTTTGCACAGGAAACTTTTGATAGTGTTTAGGTGAAGCTGGACAAGCAAAATTAAAAATTCCATCAACTTCTACATAAAGTGGGAAGGTGATGTCGTGCCTGAGCAATTCAAATTTAGGATTGGGAAAGAGATTTTCTAGATTTGATCTCTTGCCAGTGTAAAAGTTATCTACAACAAGAACCTCGTGACCAAGCGTAAGGAGTTTCTCTGTTAAATGAGACCCCAAAAATCCAGCGCCACCGGTTACCAAATATCTCATGAGTAGTCTCCGTCGGATTAACTATAGTTCGATGGCGAGGAGTATAGTGCAATTTGATTTTTCTTGGTTATTAGTCGGTAAAGATATGCTTAAATTCGGTATGAATACCGGGCACCTAGACGTCTACATTCTTAAAACTCCTGGAAATTCGCGTGCCGATGTTTTAATTCAAAAATTGAGTACAGATTATCGAGTCAGTTTAAGAATCATAGATTCGGTGATGATTGGTAATGACACCGATATTCAGGTCAACAGAATTGATCTGGAATCAGTACCCTTCAAGGTATTGGAAGGCCGGAATCTATCCTTTGGCGAGATTGGATGCGCTCACACACACAATCTCGCCAGACGGAAAATCTCTGAATCTAATTTTGGAGGTGTCGTTCTTGAAGATGATGCGAGAATTGAAGACGTTGACAAATTTATAGAAATAGCCATAAAGTTCTTAGCGGAGTATAAAAGTACGACAAGCATCCTTACCTTAACTTCATTTTGGGGAGAAAAGGAAAGTAGACAGTTTGCTCAATCGAAAATCTCTGTACCATGGATAAAGCTAATAGGACATGCCCCGTTAGCTGTGGCATATGTAGCCACTCCAATGGCGGCAGCTGAAGTTTTAGCAAAAAATAATCCCATCAAGTTTGTCGCTGATTGGCCCCTAAATTCATCCGTTTTTTATACTTTGAAGCGGCCAACAGTTCGACATGGAGATGAGTCCACGACAAGTTTGATTGATAAAACCAATACAAAATTTAGAAGAAGTGCGCCACTCTCAAAAAAAATTTCTCTGTTTTCATTTCATTTATACCTAACTACTGGTCGAAAGAATGTTAAGTTTAGAGAGTACCTAGCATGGGTCTACTTCAGAAGGATCAAATGGGTCTTCGATAAAATACGAGCAAGAATTATGGCTGTACAGTAACCCCATGAAGAATGCAATTGTTGTTGATTCACCTAATTCTGCCTTAGCAATCGCTGCTAGAACCAGAGTGCAGTTTCAAAAAGCTCAAATTCTTTATTCTTCGAGTTATTCTTCGCCCAAGAAGCTCTGCATAGAGTTAATTGAGGGAGATTTTGACAATGTTTTTTTTGGCTGGCGTCAAGCATTATATGAAATCGCAAAATCGCCGGGAGCTTCAAGTTGCCTTTCTTTGCTCCGAGGCAGGTCCTCACTAGGCGTCCTGGTACCAGATTACATCGGTGTGGCCGAGTCACATTTTATGAAGGAATCTGAACTAATTGACTATGCAGATTACTATCTCGTGACCAATCAGGAACTTTTAGAGATCTACTCAACTGGAGGCTACCCAAAGAAACCTTCTGGGCTGCTCCATGATATTCCAAACCTGGAATTGCTTGAAGCAACCTATCGCTTGAATTTGTCTAAAAACGATCGAAAAGCGATCTGGGTTGGAAATTCTAAATGGGGCAGAAGACAGGGTTTTCTAGATCACAAGGGCTTTTTTCGGGTTGTCAAACCATTAAATGACTTGCTAAGGAAGCACAATAGCTGTTTCGATTTACAAATCATTGACTCTTCCAAGCTGCTTGTCTCACAAGAAGAAATATTGCGATCTATGTCAGGCTCAAGTTACATTCTGCAAACTTCCACTTCCGAAGGTACAGGGTTACCTTTGTTGGAGGGAATGGCTTTAGGTTTGACTCCAATCTCAACTTCAGTCGGCGTTGTTCCAGAAATTCTTGTGGGATCCCTTAACCAAAACATTGTTGACAGGTCTCCTGAGAGCTTTCATGACGCGCTCCATTCGAATCTCGATTCACCTAGGGCCACGAGGGAGGATATTCGTGAACTGTTTAGAAGTTATGCTAGTGAGGCTATGAAAGAGGTTATCTTTAGCGAGCATAAGGCCTTTCAATCAGAGACACCGGAAGTTACGAGATTTGGAAGTGCGAAATCTAGATTGGAATGGCAGTATCGATTTTGGAAAGATCAATCAAAAGTTTGAGTAACTGCTGAAATCTTTTTCAATGTAGGTCGATAAAATTTTATGAACTGTCAAGGTAGCAGGTGGTCTTGCCAAACTAGATGCTGTCGAGCTCCAAACCGGTAATGAGAGTTGTCAGTATTCAAGTAACCGTGTCAATTACTAACTCATTCCACATTTTTCCCACTCTTTCCTCGGAGAAATTCTTGACCGAGGCTTTGCAGTTTGATTCTAGATCGTTCCCTTCACTTAAAGCTTTCGCGGCACGATCTAGTAAAGTTACCAAGGGGGAAGTGCTGGAATCATCTTCTTCTAGCCATCCGTTCCATTCATCAATAATCAAGTCAGAGACACCATCACAATTCTTGAAACCAATTGCAGGTATGCCGTGAGCGAGTGCCTCTCCTAATACGTTGGGGAACCCTTCCCATATGGAGGGAATACATAAAATATTCCCTTGAACAAATACATCTTTGATTTCCGATGCCGGGGGGGAAATCTTGACACTCTCTTGAAGCCCGCACTCAACTATTAACTCTTCGATAGCAGTTTGCTGTTCACCGTTACCAAACATTCGCAGCTTAGAGTCTGGAAAGCGAATCAGGTGCAATTTAAATGCCTCGATAAGTCGAAGTGGTTGCTTTTGAAAGCTGAACCTCCCGGCAAAAATAAAGTTTGCCTTATCTGTCCTCATGAAATCTGCAGAGGTGGATTCTTCGATAGCATTTGGTATTACTCGAAGTCTGTTTCTTAGAAATCTTGGATACTTAAGTTCATATCTAGCAAACTGAATAGTGATACTCCTTGTAAATAGCATGGAGAAGAATATGAGATGGCGGATTCTTCTCACGCGAGTAATCCGGTAAATCTCTGGTGAGTTTCTCTCTGCTAGTATTATTGGGATCCTCAACAAAAGCGTAGGAACTCTTGAATACAGAAAAGCTCCAAACATAAAGCAAATGGCAATATCTGGCTGAAAGCTTCTTAATTCGTCAAAAACTAGTTTCTGCCTCTTGTATCGCTGAAAGAATCCAGCCTTCTTCTTAGGGTCTCCGGTTGCCAAATTGCGAAAATCAATGCCCGTTGAAATGTTCTTGTAAAAAACTTTAGGTGGGTTTTCATCGATTGAGTACACCACCACCTCATGATCAAACCTGTTTAAGGCTTGAGAAATCTTTAATAGCTGTTTCTCCATGCCACCAAGCACGCCATCGAGTTCTCGGGTGAAAACAGCCACTCTCATAATGCAACCATAACGAAAAACTCTCAACACGCTTATCAACTAAACAGTAGATTTTGAGGTAATCTTTGAACGAGTTGCTTGAAGAATTGGGTCTTGGGCACAGATGACTGTTTATTGGGGAATCATGCCAAAGCCGATTTACTTCTATGTTGAACTCAATAGCGCAGTCGCGATCGACTTCAGTTTACTGCCGAACGGCAACCCGGGCATAGGTGGAACTCAGTATGCGACTCTTTGCCTCGCTTTGGAGCTTTCGAAGAACGAATTGAATGAAATTGGGCTTATTGCTCCGTTTGTTTTGGAAGTCCCAGATGGCATGACTTTTATCCTTAAAGATTCATTGAATGAGGCGGTTAGATTTGTAGAATCTTCTAATGGAATCCTTGTGTTTCGACCAACAATCACACTTGAACCCAGTTTTACCAGTTTAATCGCCACAACGACTGCAGAACTAATTGCGTGGACTCATGTGACACCTTCTCAGCGCACTTTGCGTAAACTTGCGCGCTCAAAGTCAGTTAAGGCCATTGTGGCACTTGGGAAAAGGCAACTCTTGAGTTGGATCGACAATCCTGCAGCAGGCAAAACAATAATCATTAAAAATGGCCAGTACATTCCAAAAAATGTATATCCGAGTTTAGGCTCTCCAAAGTATGTAACCTATCTAGGGTCGATGGTGCCTCAAAAAGGTTTTCATCTACTTGCAAAGGTTTGGCCAAGAATTCATCTTCAGAATCCTCAATTAAGGCTTAAAGTAATTGGTAGCGGTTCGCTATATGATGCCAATGCACGCTTGGGAGATCATGGTATAGCATCGCATGAGTATGAAGAAGTTTTCATGAACAGCTTAGGAAATTCCTCTATCGCAGTGGATTTTTTGGGAAAAGTAGGGGCAGGAGAGAAAAATCTGATAATTGTAAACTCATACCTTGGCATAGTAAATCCAAGCGGAAACACTGAGAACTGCCCCGCCGCTGCATTAGATTTTCAGGCATTAGAAGTTCCAGTAATCTCGGCACGAAAAAATGGATTGATCGACACTGTACTTAACGGCAAAACTGGTGTGTTATTCAGAGATCACGCAGAAATACCTGAAATTGTGAACTTCTTAATCGAAAACGAAGACATAAGAAATTCTCTATCTCGTAATTGTCTTGAATTTGTCCAAAGTGAATTCAACTTTCAATCAATTACTGCCGAATGGGAAGCACTTTTTACTCATTCGGATTCAGAAAATCCGAGGAAGCGAGTTTCCTACGCGGACGCACTATCAAAAACTGAAAAACTTGCATTCATAAATGCAAAATTGGGAACTAGATTTTTCGGTCGATTCTTTTGGCCCACTACGCTAGAAATCTTGAATTGGTCAAAGAAGGTTGCGAAGAGACTCCTAATGATGCTTAAGCAGCCTTAACTCTCTACCTTGTGTAAACAAAAGAGAAAACCTTTGCCAATCCCGGAATGGTTAGTTTTTTCCTTAAACTTTACTAACAAAAGCCTGGACCACAGAATGTCCAAAGGATGCATGCAAGTCCTCGACAATTCTAATGTTTGTAGACTCGACATGACAATTCAATTGAGCAAGTTTACCAACTTCACCACCATCGAAACCAGTTAAGCAAATTGTTTCCATTCCTATAGAATTCGCTGCCTTCACCCCGTTTACCACGTTCAAACTATTTCCACTGCCGCTTATTGCGAGTGCTAGCTCACCTGGCCGACCAGCTTTGAGTAATTGCTCTGAAAACACAGAATTGTAGTTTAAATCATTTGCGATTGCGGTTAACAGGGGTACATTGTCAGTTAGAGAATAGACCTTAGGGTAAAAACCAAGTTTCTCACTCACGCCTTTACGCCAGTCAACCACAAAGTGAGAAGCATTTGCAGAACTCCCACCATTTCCAAAAATATAAATAGATGTTTGAGTGCTTAAAGCTTCAACGATTTTAGAGACTGCGAGATCAAACTTTGTAGTATCAATGTCTCCAATCGTTGCCTGTAGAAGAGCGCAATAATCTTTGAACAACCCTAGACCTCCAGTACTTCCAATTTCTTTCCAGTAACTCTGATTCCAGAATCACTCAAATTCATTCTACTCAAAAAATCATTGACATTCTCAACTATGAACAGAAAATAGCCTGAACCTCCTGCGCCTAATAGTTTACCCCCGAATGCACCACAGCGCTTTCCATCAAAGTAGAGTGAATCAATTTTGGTGCTAGTTGTTTGAGGACTGATAGTTTTCTTTAACTCCCAGTTATGATCCATCAAGTTTCCCATTAATGGGAGATTTTTGTGGGCTAACGCCGCCGAAAATTCATCTACCATTTCTACAATTGCTTTTTGTAGTTCTAGAACTTTAGATTCTTCAAAATTAATCGTTTTGAGGATGGAGTTACTATCTCTGTCTCCACCAACTCTCACAAAGACTAAATGTTCATTTAACCAACTTAAGGTATCTTCTCCAATTAGACCTTCATTGAGTAAATCATGTGTTTCCTCTAGGCCGTGCAGAGAGAAAGTATTCAATGCTATTCCACCTAAAGCTGATGCAAATTGATCTTGAAAACCTGAGGCATTCCCGCACATTTTCATTTCAATATGGCTTGCCTCTGCCGCAAGTAATTTATTATCGAGTTCGAGTGAGTTGTATCTGGTTAAGGCTGCCACGGCAGCAAGGCAAAAAGCGCTAGATGCGCCAAGTCCTGTCCCTCGCGCTGGAAGGTCCGCAATACTGAATAACTCAATAGGCTCTTTTGGGGTATGTCGCAGAAAAAGTTGTTTCAAAATCGAGTGTGAGATTTCATCGGGTATTAAACATTCTTCGATCGCTGAATAGACAAATCTGTAATAGTTTGAAGAGCTGGTATTGATTGTCACGTAAACAAACTTGTTTATCGTGGTGGTTAGGGTTTTTCCAAATGCTTCATGAATGAGATATGAGGGTAGGTCGGATCCGCCACCAGCAAAGCTAAGCCTCATCGGAGCTTTTACAATAAACATGTGCATCCAATCATTGAGAATCCTAAAACATGAAAGATCCAATTTATCATCGCTTCTCGTTAACCACTGTTCTTAACAGCGAGTAGCAGTTTCTTGCAATTAGCAAGGGGTTTCCAAATCTAACCCATTCAAATTTGCACCCTAATTTTCTACTAAGCAAGTAGTCGAATTTTGAATCCCCAAACACAATTATTGAAGTTGGGTTCAAAGAATTTCTCTTTACAAAATCAATTACCATTCCAGGGTTAGGTTTGCGACAGCGGCATTCCACTTTCAGTTCCTGAACCTCGCCTTCAAACCCCTTCTCGGGATGATGCGGGCAAACTTCAATACCACTTAAATGAACCCCCTTGGACCCTAGCCAATCCTGTAATTTTTTATTGTCATCTCTAACTTTTAATAAGCTGGTAGTACCTTTTGCTATTGCTGGCTGATTTGTGGCTAACATAAAAACTACATTAGACCTTGTAGAATTTAGCTTAATCAATTTCTTGACAATTTTACTGTTATATCTTGCGAAAGTCTTTTTGCTTCTTATTGGATCTCGCATCAGAGTGCCATCCCGATCAAGAATTACGAGAGTACTACTAATTTTTCTTTCCAGAACACTTAAGAATTCGCCCCCAGTCACGAATCTCTCTTTTGTGCCAATGTCTCTAAAGCTGTGTAGACTGACAACTCCACGACAATTCTTCAATTGTTTTTTGCTTAATGAATCTAGATGCTCCGGAATGTCAATGAAAACACTTTCAGGAATAGATCTAACAAATCTCTTACGCATTGCATATATTCCTGTCAAACCAAATGAATTATTTAGTATCTTGAGATCTTTATGCGGATACTTCGAAAAATTACTAAACTTTCCATCAGGGCTAAGTTCGACTAAATCGCTGTCTACTGGATGGTCCGTCTCACGAACCCAAACTGAAATCAACACTCTGCGATCTAGTGTATCCAGTAATCGGGTTACCGGTGCATCAAATAGAATATCGCCGAGCAGGACAATGAATTTTTTCCCAAGTTTTGACTCTATTGACTTAAGTGCACCGGCTGTTCCAGCTCTGGTATTTTCAGTCAAGAGTAATATTGTGTGGCCGTACTGTACTTCTAAACTGGTGGCGATTCCTAAGAATTTTTCGTAGTTATCCTCTAAGCCTATCAGAAGCAGAATTTCAAATTTAGTCTTCCCCAAACTTGCAATCTGCCACTCTAGAATTGTTTTTCCATTTATCTCATGAAGAGCCTTCGGAAGATTTTGTTCCTGTGATTCCAACCGTGATCCAAGCCCACCACAAAGAATTACAATCTGTTTCAAAACACTTCTGCTATTCTCGAATTAATTGCATCTTCAAGAGCTTTTTTGCTGCCTCCTGGTGTAAATGGTGTGAGATTCTTGAGTTTAGATACGCTCATTACTGAATTCACAACATCACCTGGCCAGCCATGCGCTTGTTCTTCAAATACTATCTTCGATTTTAGCCCCGATTTCTCTAGAATCATCTCTGCAATCTCCTGAACACTCACTCCTGCATCATCAGGTCCAACATTTACTACTAGATTATTCGTATCTATCGATAACAGCAACATTACAGATATCAAGTCTTCCACATCTAAATAGGTCTTCAATTGCGAACCATTTCCTAAAACATGCAGCACCTTTGGATTGATTTTCAACTTGTTTACCAGATCATAAACCACTCCATGAGTCATACTCTTTCCTACAATGTTTGCTAACCTGTAAACATGTAGTGGTACTTCGGCGCGCGAAGAATAAATTTCAAGCATTTTTTCGGATGCTTCTTTCATGGCCCCATAATTTGATATCGGAACCAACTTATCTTCTTCCTGAAACAATTTTCTGGCAAAGCGATTCCCGTATACCGCTGAAGATGAAGTAAATTCAATTGATTTGCATCTTTTGCCAAGCATTGTGGCTAATCTAATTACATCTAGTGTCGAGCCAAGGGTTAGTTTATAGTCAAGAGTGTAGTCAGTAGCGGCACGTGAAATGTCGGAATTCGCAGCAAGATGCCAGATCTTCACCTCGTCATACGTATCCAAATCTGAAACAAAATTCTCAGCCCAATGTCGATCCGACAGATCTAGATGTCTCACATTCTGGGTATCTGCTGGCGTCCCTCGTTTCCAAACATCAATGTCTGCTGAAACCACTTTTTGTCCTGAAGAATCTAACCTTGATGCGAGAGCTCTTCCAATAAAACCGTTTCCACCAAGCAAAAGGTGGTTAACTTGTGGGCCTTGTCTCATACTCTTATCTTAGTTGTGTTCGAGTGTATTTCTCCTGCAGCGAGTGCGGCCGAGTGCACCGTGTTCTAGAACAACAGGTAGTTTAATCAATCAACTCTGCCGAGCCTCAAGAATCTCGCCTTTTTTCGCCGAACCTGTGAATCCAATTTTTGGCAATTTTTGGGATCATTTGATTGATAATTCCCATGCATTTGAATCTAGAAAGGCCCATGACAAACCGATAGATAAACAAGTCAGAGTTGGCCAGGGTTAGTTCCCTGGCGTCTCTCCCTGAACTAAATAGTAGGTACTCTTGGCGCCAAAGCTCGTGCCACTTAGTATGTCCGCGGACTGTCCAGGGTTTTCTCGACCCAACCAAGTGAACCAGCAAAGGTGATATCGCTTTATCCCACAAGTGAGCATTCAAAGACAACTCTGCCATAAAGTTGAAACTTGGTGGGAGTAATTGCCAATTTTCTTTGAAATACATATTCAACAAATCTTGCTCACCATAATGTAATCTCGGATTTCTAGAAAGCAACTGAACTAATTGATCTGAGTATTTATTCTCTCGCCACCTATCTAAATCCAATTTCAATATCCCAGAACTAAAATATGTTGCATCGTCAGTTCCAAAAAGAATTCTGCTTTCCCCGTTAGCGAATTGAGTTGCCGCTATAGCTTTGTGCATTGGGAATTCCATGAGCGGTCTGATGCTTCGCAATGGAAGTACATCTATATCAAGATAGACCGCGTGAGATATCTCTTTCGGCAAAATTTCTGGAATTAAAATCTTGGCATATGCGCTCACAGTGACATGTCCCTGCGGGATAACTCCTAGACTCCGAATCTTGGCCATTTCAACAGGAATTTGGATTGCCTCAATTCCCTCAAATTTTTTGTCAAATATTATGTTGTCTACACCATCCGTTAGGACATAGACTTTTCCCAAATTTGAATCAAACTTTCTAAGCATATAAGTTAGAAAACATGCATAATCAATATATCCAAAATCTGAGACTAGAACTATCGCCGTGCTCTTATGATTTGAAACCATTTACGCCCACCCTAAGTTTTCTAGTCTGCCAGAATTGTTATTTCATTGTCTTAACTTTATTCGAACTTTAGATTTAATGTATTCAGTTTAATTTAAAGTCATCTTGTCCACGAGGGCTTGAACTCTCCCTATTTGAAAAAGCCAAAACTAGGTCAGACAACGGCAAAGTCGTCGTAGTAAATTCGAGCATCCGCGGCTCAGAGTACAAGCTTTTAAAGTCCTTAAGGGGTGTGGCTCGAGACATAAGCCACTTCAAGACTGCCTTTTTATTAGCAAATCTTGCTATCACTTCTGTGGTCGGAGCAAAAAAGGCGTTTCTTTTGCGTCTTTGAAGCCAATAACGAAAAATCACACAATTACCCCTTAGTTCCCTTAAAATGATATCTGTCAATTAATCGCTTAATTCAAGCCGAGCCATATCTTCGATGAATCATAAGGCTTTGATAGCCATAAAACATCACCTTTAAAAAAATTTGAATACTTTTTCAATGTGTGCGCCTGTACCTATTGGATAAGGTTTGTACTCCTGCAAAGCCAACACCAATTCCGGTTGCGGGTGGGCTAGAAGAAGCGTCTGCTGTGGGCCCAGACGGGCTCGAACCGTCGACCCACGGATTAAAAGTCCGTTGCTCTACCGACTGAGCTATAGGCCCCACATGATTGCCCCTAATCTTATAGGAAGATTCCATCCCCGAAAGTCTATGAATCAACGACCATTCGCTGCTCTCCAAAGTCTGTCTCGAATCGCTTCAGCAAGCCCATCTCCTTGAGGTTGCTCAATTACCAGTCTTGGTAGACCACGATTGTCAGCTTCACGCAATGCCGAGTATAAAACTCTTGCAAACTCTTCGACGTCTTTTGGTGCTGCTATTCGAAGGGCATCTGAGGGCGTAGAAATGGTGTCTATTGCAATAAAACCATCTTTTTCTCCAGGAATACCATCTAATATCACCCGAGTTCTTGGTGCATAGTGCTTCTCGAAAGAGCCACTAAACTTGGTATCGTTGTTGACATCCGCTGAGAGTAAAACTCCGAGTTCAACTTCAATTTCCCGTTTCGTGAGCGCTCCTGGTCGCAAAATTATAGGTAAATTTTCGGTGCAATCAATAATTGTTGACTCAATTCCAATACTTGAAACTCCACCACCCAAGATCTGATCCCCAGAATCTAGAAAATTGCCCAATTCCGCCAGCACATCTGAAGCAGAAGTTGGTGAAACCTGACCAAAGCGATTTGCACTAGGTGCTGCAATAGCCGAATTTGAAATCTTCTCGAATTCAGTAATCAGTGCTTGTGCATTCGAGTCGCTTGGCACACGCAAGCCCACAGTATCTTGACCACCCGTTATAAAGTCTCCAGCGATTTCACTTCTCTTTAGTATCAATGTCATCGGTCCAGGCCAAAATTTTCTCGCTAACTTGATTGCGTACTCAGGAATATCTATTGCCCACTTATCCAATTGATTTAAAGACGAAATATGAACGATTAGAGGGTGGTCTGTCGGACGTCCTTTTACTTCATAAACCCTTTTGATAGCTTCTGGATTTCTCGCATCCGCACCAAGTCCATAAACGGTTTCGGTTGGGAATGCCACCAGATGCCCAGCCTTTAATGCGAGGGCAGCATCGCGAATGCCGCCCGCAGTGCAATTTGAAATAAATGGTGAGTTGTCCATAACTTGCCCAATTATCCATTGTTTTGGGGGAAGATACAGCCATGAAACCAAGTGGCCCAATCAAAGTCGTGCAGATAATTGCCCGCATGAACGTAGGCGGGCCGGCAATTTTGGTAGCTGATTTGATTAGGAATTTCGACTCGAGGGTAGTTGATTCGATCCTAGTCACTGGTTATTGCGATCAAAATGAATCAGACTATTTAGATGAGGTGGCTACAGATTTGAAGGCAATCCGACTATCCGGATTGGGCCGCTCAGTCTCTCTAATTAAAGATTTAAGTGCATTCGTACTCTTAATTAAGGAAATAAGGAGTTTTCAACCGGATGTGATCCACACCCATACAGCCAAAGCTGGAGTACTTGGAAGAGTTGCCGGTCTTATTGCGGCTCCTTCAGCCAAACGTGTGCATACTTTTCATGGTCACTTGCTTAACGGCTACTTTAGTAAAAGCAAAACTCAGATAGTCATTACTATAGAGAAGTTGCTTGCACTCTCCACGGCGCGACTAATTGCGATTGGGAATAGGGTAAAAAGGGATCTGATTGAAGTTGGCATTGGCAGTGAAGCAAAGTACGAAGTAATCTTTCCTGGCCTTCAATCACTTCAAATTCATCCAAAGTCGGAGGCTAGGCAACTTTTAGGGATAGAATCTGACAAAACATATTTTGTCTATATTGGGCGACTCGCACAGATTAAGCGTCCAGACCGATTACTCGACATAGCAAGATTTCTAAAAGTGAATTATCCTGACTCGCACATACTCATTGCTGGTGCGGGTGAACTCCTTGATGTCACGAAGAGTGCAGCTGAGTCAGAAAAGCTGCCAGTTACGTTTCTGGGGTGGCGAAATGATATTGATTTGATTCTAAGTGCCTCTGATATAGCAATTTTGTGTAGTGACAATGAAGGAATACCGCTGACACTAATTCAAGCCGCTCAAGCGGGTCTTCCCATAGTCACCACAAATGTGGGCTCCGTATCTGACATCGTAATCCACAAAACAACTGGGCTGCTTACGGAAACCTCATCAAAGGGACTTACGGATGCGATTACCAAGCTTCTCGACAATGAGTCCCTGTGTGGCGAGTACGGTAGAGCAGGGCAAAAACATGCAAATAGATTTTTCACTTCTGAGGCAATGGTTAAGCACCATGAGAGGCTTTATTCACAAATAGTTTGATTCCATTACTGGGCTATTTCTCAGAAAATTAGAGATACTTGTCCTATGAAACCAACAAAACTTCGCACAATCGCATCCCTATTCACCGTCGCTGCAGTCGCAGGTGTAGTGGCCCTAGCAATCCCAGCCAATAGCGCCGGCACCACAGATAACCGCTACATCACCGTCACAGGTGTTGGCACGATCTCTGTTGTCCCAGATGCTGTTCGCTTTAACGCTACAGTCTCAGCACTTTCCTCTACAAATGCTGCTGCACTTTCATCTGCTAGCAAATCAGCTGCTGCTGTGCGCGTAGCGCTTAAGGATGCAGGAATTGCAACTAAAGATATCCGCTCTGCAAATATCTCTGTCTATCCTGAATACAACTGGACACAAGAGGCCGGCACAAAGATCACAGGCTACCGCGCCTCACAATCATTTGATGTTCTAGTCCGGACAGCATCAAAGGCTGGCACTATCATTAAAGCGGTTGTAACAGCAGGTGGTGACAACGTCCAACTTGGCGGAGTAGTGCCAACAACTCTTAACCCAGCAACAGCCACAGAAGATGCACGAGCAGCAGCTGTTGCTAACGCCAAATCAAAAGCATCTTCTTATGCAAAACTTCTTGGCACAAGCATCGGCAAGGTCCTTTCATTGGAAGAGCAATCTTCACCTGTCAACTCATCACCTTTCCCAATGGCAAAGGCAGAAGCAGACTCTGCAGTGCAGATCGATCTAGGTGAGCAAGATGTGACAGTGACAATTACTGTTCGTTGGGCTCTTAACTAAGCCAGTAAATACCTTTAAACAAGAAAGCCGCTACCCCTCATCCGAAGGGATAGCGGCTCTTTTGTGCTTAATTAGCGGGTTTGGTCGCACGCTCAATGGCAGGTAAGATTGCGAAGCCTTAGAACGTCCCCATCGTCTAGGGGCCTAGGACATCGCCCTTTCACGGCGGTAACACGGGTTCGAATCCCGTTGGGGGCACGCAGTACCGTAGTA
>Ga0214917_10002813_pt1 | contig 20787 bp, 16 predicted proteins | sample LL_1208_BB_MetaG_FD_177983 | JGI IMG/M metagenome (GOLD analysis project Ga0214917, IMG submission 177983) | Freshwater microbial communities from Lake Lanier, Atlanta, Georgia, United States - LL_1208_BB | ecosystem: Environmental > Aquatic > Freshwater > Lake | place: USA: Georgia | collected...
CGCCCCCGCCAGCACCAGCATGCCCGCCAGCAGCGTCACCCCGCCCACGGCCGAGAGCGCCGCACCCAACTTGCCCAGCAGCGCCGCCACCCCCTCCAGGATCTCCCGCACCCGCACGCCGGACACATTGGGAAAAGCATCCGTCACCTGCCGCAGCAGCGCCGAATCAGCGCTGGGATCGTTCCGCACCGTGGCGATATGCGTATGCGGCGCCGCCTCCAGCAGCCCCGGCGAGGCCACCATGGTGAAATTGATCCCCAAGCCCCGCCACGCCACCTGGCGCAGATTGGCAATGGTCAGCACCACATCACGCCCGAGCACATTGACGGTGATGCTATCCCCCACCTTCACCCCCCAACCCGCGGCAATCTGCGCATCAAAGGAGAGCAAGGGCGGGCCGCGATAATCCTGAGGCCACCATTGCCCGGCCACCAGCCGCGTGCCCTCCGGCATTGGCCCGGTATAGGTCAGGCCCCGATCACCATTCATCGCCCAGGCGCTATCCGGCGAAACCCGCACCTGCTCAGCCGGCACGCCCTTCACCGCCACCACCCGCGCCCGCAGGCTCGGCACGCGACGCATTTCGCTCACCGCCGGATTGGCCCGCAGCAGGGCATCAAAACCCGCCACCTGGGCGGGCTGGATATCAATAAAGAAGAAATTCGGCGCCGCCGCCGGCATTTCATTGCCGATGGCAGCGCTGAGATTGCCCTGAATCTGCGCAATCGCCGCCAGCGTGGTCAGCCCAATGCCCAGCGCCACCACCATGATCGGCGTGGCCGCACCCGGCCGGTACAAATTGGCCAGCCCCAGCCGCCAGGCCGGCGTGCGGGCGCGCGGCAGGCGCCGAACCAGCACCATCAGCCCCCAGGCCCCCAGCCGAAAAATCCCCAGCGCCGCCGCCGCCCCGGCACAAAACCCGGCGGCAAAGCGCGGCTGCTCAGCGGTGAAAACCACCAGCGCCACCAACCCCGCCAAAGCCACCCCATTGAGCAGCACCAGCGAGGCCCGCGGCCAGCTCCGCGAGGGCTGAAAACCGTCCCGAAACAGCGCCGCCCCGGGAATCTCCCGCGCCCGCCCCAGCGGCCAGAGCGAAAACACCAGCGCCGTCAGCAACCCATACAGCGCCGCCAGCGCCAGCGGCGCCGGATAAGGCAGCAGCACCGGCGGCACCGGCAAGACCGCCGAAAGCGCCCAGGCCGCCAACACCGTCAACCCAAACCCCGCCACCAGCCCCATGCCGGTGCCCAGCACCGCCAGCGCCAGCACCTGCCACAAATACGTGGCAAAAATCGCTCCGGCGGGCGCGCCCATGCAGCGCAGCGTGGCAATGGTGCGGCCGCGCGCCTCCAGCCAGGCCCGCACCCCGGTGGCCACGCCAATGCCGCCCACCAGCAGCGCGGTCAGCCCCGCCAAGGTCAGGAAAGAGGCCGCGCGATCCAAAAACCGGTTCACCCCCGGCTCGGCCTGGCTCGCCATGCGCAGCCGCCAGACCGCATCGGGGAAGGCCGCGCGCAAATCCCGCACAAAACCCTCGGCATTCACCCCCTCGGGCAGGCGAAACCGGACCTCATTATTGATCAGGCTGCCCGGCTGGGCGAGTTGCGTCGCCGGCAGATCAGCCAGGTTGATCATCGCACGCGGGCCGAAAATGGTGGGTGAGGCCACCTTGTCCGGCTCCTCGGCAATGGTCGCGGCCAGACGCAGCCGCGCCTCGCCCAGCCGCACCTCATCACCAATGGCCAGCCCCAGCCGCTCCATCACCGCCGGCTCCACCGCCACGGCGCCGCGCTCCAGCCGCCCATTCTCAAGCCGCAATGCGCCAAATAGCGGATAGGCCGCATCCACCAGCTTGAGTTCCACCAGCATCCGCTCGCTGCTCGGCGCCACCAGCATGGCGCGGGTGAGCAGGATGGTGCTCGGCACCGCGCCACGCGCCATAGCCCAGGCGATGGGCTCCGGCGGCACTGGCTGGTAGCCGCCGCGAATCTCAAAATCGCCCCCCAGCAGCCGGGCGCCATCCGCCTGCAACCCGGCCTGAATGGCGGCACGCAGCGAGCCCACGGCGGCAATCGAAGCCACCCCCAGCGCCAGGCAGGCCAGCACAATGCGCAAGCCCCGGGTACCGCCGCGCAATTCCCGCCGGGCCAGCTTCAGGCCAAGCCAAATATTGTTCATTCGGCCGGAACCTCGGAAAAATCCTCCACCAATTTTCCGTCTTCCATCCGCAATTGCCGGTCACAGCGCGCGGCCAGCGCCGGGTCATGGGTGATCAGCACCAGCGTGGTGCCGAGTGTCTCCCGCAGCGAGAATAGCAGTTCCATCACCGCGAGGCCGGTCGCGCGGTCCAGATTGCCGGTGGGTTCATCGGCCAAAATCAGCTTGGGGCGGGCCACAAAGGCGCGGGCGAGAGCCACGCGCTGCTGCTCGCCACCTGAAAGCTGGCCCGGATAGTGGTGAATGCGATGGCCCAGCCCCACCGCCTCCAGCGCCGCCTGCGCCCGGCGCGCCGCCTGTTCATCGCCGGCAAATTCCAGCGGCAGGGCGGTGTTTTCCAGCGCCGTCATGGTGGGCACCAGATGGAAGGACTGAAAGACGATCCCCACCTCATCGCGGCGAAACCGCGCCAGCGCATCCTCATCCATCCCCGCCAGCACATGCCCGCCCACCTGCAAGGTGCCGCCGCTGGCGCGGTCCAACCCGGCCAGCAGCATCAACAGCGAGGTCTTGCCCGAGCCGGAGGGCCCCACAATGCCCACCACCTCCGAGGCGCTGATGCGCAGATTGACCCCGCGCAGGATGTTGACGCGCCCCGCCGCCCCCACCACTTCAAATTGGAGGTTATGCGCCTCGATCAGCGCGGGGGTTTGTGGCTGGATGTCCATGGTTGGCAGATATGGGCGCCGTGCTGCGCTGCAAAAGGCCGCGATCGGTTTCTCTGTATTTCCGGCCCTGGGGTTTTCGGCCCTGGGGTTTCAGGCCCTGGGGTTTCAGGCCTTGGCGCAAACGCCCATCCGGCTGCTGATGCTGGGGGATAGCATCACCGCCGGCTATGGCCTGCCGCCCGGCCAGGGCATCGTGGCGCAATTGCAGGCCGCCCTGGTGGCGGCCGGCCGGCCGGTGCGCATCCTCGATGCCGGGGTCTCCGGCGACACCACCGCGGGCGGCCTGGCGCGGATCGACTGGGCGCTGGCGGAAAACCCCCAGGCGGCCATCGTGGCGCTGGGCGGCAATGACGGGCTGCGGGCGCTGCCCCCCGCCGCCAGCCGGGCCAATCTGGCCGGGATTCTCGATAAGCTGGCGGCCAGGCGCATCCCCACCCTGCTCGCGGGCATGATCGCGCCGCCCAATCTGGGCGCCGATTACGGCCGGGAATTCGCCGCCATCTTCACCGCCCTGGCGGCGGAGCGGCCGGGCATGCTGTTCTACCCTTTCCTGCTGGAGGGCGTGGCGGGAATCGCCGCCCTGAACCAGCCGGATGGCATTCACCCCAACCAGGCCGGGGTGCGGGTGATGGTGGAAAGAATATCACCTGTCACACAAACCCTGCTGGACCAACTCCGCCCCTGAGCGGCAATATGGTCACCGAATCGGTGGGAGCCTGCCCAATGCCCCTGCGTCTTTTCGTCGCCCTGGCCCTGCCAGAGGAATTGATTGAACAGCTTTCCGCCATTGCCATGGGCGTGCCCGGCGCGCGCTGGGTTCGTCCGGAGAATTACCACCTGACCCTGCGCTTCATCGGCGAGGTGCAGAATTGGCAGGCCGAGGAGGTGGATGAGGCCCTGGCCGGCATTCGCGCCCGGCCCTTCTCCCTCTCCCTGCATGGCCTGGGCACGTTCGAAAAACAGGGCCGCATCCAATCCATCCATGTCTGCGCCGAGCGCAATGACGCGCTGAGCCATTTGCAGAACAAGGTGGAGACGGCCCTGCAAAGGGTCGGCCTGCAGCCGGAGCGCAAGCGCTTCACGCCCCATGTCACCCTCGCCCGCAGCGATGCGGTCGCCCCGGCCAAACTCATCGAATATGTGCAGCGGCACAATCTGTTCCGCGCCGAGCCGGTGATGGTGGAGCGCTTCGTGCTCTTCTCCTCCTTGCTCGGCAAGGAATGCGCGACCTATGTGCCCGAGGTGGAGTATGAACTCGCAGCCTGAACCTCCAGGCTGGCGGCCCCTCTGGCACCGGCGTTGAGCAGCCCATCCCCATGCGGCTGATCCTGCCCCTGCTATTGCTGCTGGCAGGCCCCGCAGCGGCGGAAGAACCCCCGCTCATCCCCCCCAGCACCCTGCCTGGCATCGGCGGGGAAGACAGGCGGGTGCTGGTGCCACAGCCCGCCCGGCCCTGGTCAGCCCTGGGGCGAGTGCAAACCGGCCTGGGCAATCGCTGCACCGGCACGCTCATCGCGCCGGATCGGGTGCTGACGGCAGCGCATTGCCTGGTGGCGCCGCGCACCGCCAACTTCGTGCAGCCCAGCTCACTGCGCTTCCTGCTGGGCTACCGCATGGGCTGGTTCAACGCCGCCGCCGAGGCCCGCGGCTATCATGTCGGCGAGGGCTTCAACCCCGCGACCCAAGGCCCGGCGGGGGCGGATTGGGCGATCATCGAACTGGCCCGGCCCCTGCGCGGGCCCATGCTGCCACTCTGGCAGGGCGGCATTCCGCCAGGCACACCCTTGATGCTGGGCGGCTATCAGCAGGACAGGCCAGAGGTCATCCTGGCCGATACCCATTGCCGGGCCGCAGACATGCTGCGCCAGCCCAAAGCCCCATCATTGCTGGCGCATGACTGCTCCGCCACGCGCGGCGCCTCAGGCGCCCCCCTGATCGCGCTGCTGCCCGATGGCCGGCATGTTGTGGCCGGCGTGGCGGTGCGGGCAGCGCTCGGCGCCGCCAGGGGTTTTGCGGTGCCAGCAGAGGCGATACGCTCACCCCACACAAGGGAGTGACAACCATGGATATGGAACTGCGCGGCAAGACCGTCGTGATCACCGGCGGCAGCAAGGGCATTGGCCTCGCCTGTGCCGAGGCCTTCGCCGCCGAAGGCTGCGACCTGCTGCTCTCCGCCCGTGACCCCGCGGTGCTCGATACCGCCGCCGCCAGCCTGCGCGCGCGCTTCCAGGTGGGCGTGCGGGTGCTGGCCGCCGACCTCGCCGCCGATGCGGATCGCGAAAAACTCCACGCCATGGCGCCCGATGCTGATATCCTGGTGAACAATGCCGGCGCCATCCCCTCGGGCGGCATCGCCGATGTCTCGGTGGAGCGCTGGAAAGCCGCCTGGGACCTGAAGGTCTTCGGCTATATCCATCTCTGCCAGCTTTTCCTGCCCGCCATGCTGGCGCGCAAATCGGGCGTGATCGTCAATATCATCGGCATGGCCGGCCGGGCGCCGCGCGGCAATTACATTGCCGGTGCCGCCGGCAATGCAGCCCTCATCGCCTTCACCCATGCGCTCGGCGGGCAAACCCAGAACGACAAGGTGCGCGTCTTCGGCATCAACCCCGCCGTCACCGCCACCGGCCGCATGGAAACCCAGGCCCGCTTCAACGCGGCGCAAAAGCTGGGCGATGCCGAGCGCTGGCGCGAAACCCTGACCGGCCTGCCGCTCGGCCGCCCCATCGAACCGCGCGAAATCGCCGAACTCGCCGTCTTCGGCGCCAGCCCCCGCGGCGCCTCGATCAATGGTACGGTGCTGGATGTGGATAGCGGCGGCATGCACCGGATCTGACAGCCACCGAGGGAGGATAACGGGCCATGGACGGGACAACCGCCGGCTATGATGCAACCCGCGCCCGCTGGGCCGCGGATAACGAAGCCTATTGGATGGCCGCGGCGGCGGGGCTGGACTGGCACCGCCCGCCCAGCCGCGCCTTCTTCCCCGGCCAGGGCAGCTACGGGCTATGGTTCGCCGATGGCTGGCTGAACACCTGCCACAATGCGCTCGACCGGCATGTCCTGGCCGGGCGCGGGGCCAATACCGCGCTGATCTATGACAGCCCGGTCACCGCCACCCAGGCGCGCTACACCTATGCCGAGATGCTGGCACGCGTGGAAAAACTCGCCGGCGCCCTGGCCGCGCGCGGCGTGACCAAGGGCGAGCGCGTCATCATCTATATGCCCATGCTGCCCGAGGCATTGATGGCCATGCTGGCCTGCGCCCGCCTCGGTGCGGTGCATTCGGTGGTCTTTGGCGGCTTCGCCTCGGCCGAACTCGCCGCGCGCATTGATGATGCGAAACCGGTCGCCGTCATCACCGCCAGTTGCGGCATCGAGGGCGCGCGGGTGGTGCATTACAAGCCCCTGCTCGACGCTGCCCTGGACATGGCCGCGCATAAACCCGCCTTCACCCTGCTGCTGCAACGCCCGCAGGAAAAGGCCGCGATGGGCCAGCACGATGTCGATTTCGAAACCGCCCTGGCCGAAGCCACCCCCCATCCCTGCGTGCCGGTCGAAGCCACCCACCCGCTCTATATCCTCTACACCAGCGGCACGACGGGAAAGCCCAAGGGCATTGTCCGCGAAAATGGCGGCCATGCCGTGGCACTGCACCACAGCATCCCGATGATCTATGGGCTCTCGCCCGGCGATGTCATGTGGTCGGCCAGCGATGTCGGCTGGGTGGTGGGACATAGCTATATTGTCTATGCGCCGCTCCTCGCCGGCTGCACCACGCTGGTCTATGAGGGCAAGCCGGTGGGCACGCCCGATGCCGGCGCCTTCTGGCGCGTCTGCGCCGAGCACCAGGTGAAACTGCTCTTCACCGCCCCCACCGCCATCCGCGCCATCAAGAAAGAGGACCCCAAAGGCGCGCTGCTGGCGCAATACGACCTCTCGCGCCTCGAAGCCCTCTTCCTCGCCGGCGAGCGCTGTGACCCTGACACGGCGCAATGGGCCGAAACCCTGCTCGACCGCCCGGTGATCGACCATTGGTGGCAGACCGAAACCGGCTGGCCCATCACCGGCGCCTTCCGCGGCCTGGGCCTCTTCCCCGCCCGTTTGGGCAGCGGCGGCAAGGCCAGCCCGGGCTTTGATGTCGTGGCAGTGGACGAAGCCGGCCACGAACTCCCCCCCGGCACCATGGGCACCCTGGCCATCAAACTCCCCATGCCGCCCGGCTGCCTCAACACGCTATGGCAAGCGCCCGAGCGCTTCCGCGAGGCCTATCTGGAGCACTACCCCGGCTATTACGACACCTCCGATGCCGGAATGGTGGATGAGGATGGCTATGTCTGGGTGATGGGCCGCACCGATGACATCATCAATGTCGCCGGCCATCGCCTCTCCACCGGTCAGATGGAAGAGGTCCTCTCCGGCCATCCCGATATCGCCGAATGCGCGGTGATCGGCGTGGCCGATGCGCTGAAAGGCCAGGCACCGCTCGGCCTTGTCGTCCTCAAAGCCGGCGTGAACAAACCCAATGAGACGGTCACCGCCGAACTCGTCGCCCGGGTGCGCGAGCAGATCGGCCCCGTCGCCGCCTTCCGCGAGGCCCGCGTGGTCGCCCGCCTGCCCAAGACCCGTTCGGGCAAAATCCTCCGCCAGACCCTCCGCAAAATCGCCGACCGGGAGGAATACGCCATCCCCCCCACCATCGACGACCCGGCCATTCTCGATGAAATCAAGGCAGTGCTGGAATGCTGAGCCGCCACCGCAGCGAAACCGGCGTGGAATGGCTGCTGCTCAACCGCCCCGCCGCGCGCAATGCGCTGAGCCTGGAGATGCTCACCGCGCTGGAGACAGCGCTGGCCGAGATCGCCGTCTCCGACACACGTTGCGTCATCCTCGCCGCCGAGGGCCCGGTCTTCTCCAGCGGCCATGACCTGAAGGAAATGCGCGCCCATCGCGCCGATGCCGATGGCGGCCGCGGCTTCTACACCCAGGCCATGGCGGCATGCGCCCGGGTCATGCAGGCGGTGGTCCATCTGCCGCAGCCCGCCATCGCCGCCGTGGAGGGCGTGGCCACCGCGGCTGGCTGCCAACTCGTGGCCAGTTGCGACCTGGCCGTGGCCACCCCCACCGCGCGCTTCTGCACCCCCGGCGTGGATATCGGCCTGTTCTGCTCCACCCCCGCCGTGGCCATCTCCCGCAGCATGGGCCGCCGGGCGGCGATGGACATGCTGCTGACCGGGCGCATGATCGAGGCCGAGGAAGCCCGCGCCATGGGCCTGCTCAACCGCGTGGCCGAGGACGCACGCGCCACCGCGCTCGCCCTGGCCGAGGGCATTGCCGCGCGCTCCCAACTCACCATCCGCATGGGCAAGGCCGGCTTCAACGCCCAGGCCACCTGCGCCCTGCCCGAGGCCTATGCCCAGGCCGCCGCGGTGATGGTGGACAATATGATGGCCGAGGATGCGAAGGAGGGCATTGGTGCCTTCCTCGAAAAACGCGCCCCGCAATGGCAGGACACATAAGATGAGCATGTATGACACGGGGCTGGAACGCGGCCCGGCCAATCACCAGCCGCTCACCCCCCTGCTCTTCCTCGAACGCGCGGCCGCCGTGCATCCTGAGCGCATGGCCGTGGTGCATGGCACAATCCGCCGCAACTACGCCCAATTGCGCGCCCGCTGCGTGCAACTCGCCCATGCGCTGCACCAGCGCGGCCTGCGGCGTGGCGATACGGTGGCGGCCATGCTGCCCAATATCCCCGAAATGCTGGAATGCCATTACGGCGTGCCCATGGCCGGCTGCGTGCTCAACGCCATCAATACCCGCCTCGATGCCACGACCATCGGCTATATCCTCGACCATGGCGAGGCGAAGATCATCATCATCGACCGTGAATTCCTCCCCACCCTCACCGCCGCCCTCGCCCATTGCACCAACCGCCCCACCATCATCGAGGTGAACGACCACACCGCGCCGCATGATGCGAGCCTGGGCGGGCTGGATTACGAAGCGCTGCTGACCGAAGGGTCAGAGAATTTCGCCTGGCCGCTGCCCGAAGATGAATGGGACGCCATAGCCCTGAACTACACCTCAGGCACCACAGGCCGCCCCAAAGGCGTGGTCTATCACCATCGCGGCGCGCATTTGCTCGCCACCGGCAATGTGCTGTCAGGCGATATGAACCGCCACCCCGCCTATCTGTGGACGCTGCCAATGTTCCACTGCAATGGCTGGTGCTTCCCCTGGACCATCACCGCCCTGGCCGGCACCCATGTCTGCCTGCGCGCCGTGCGCGGTGCGGCGATGTGGGCGCTGATGGATGAACACAAGGTGAGCCATATGTGCGGCGCGCCCATTGTGATGAGCACGCTGCTGGCCACGCCGGAGGCGGAAAAACCCAGCCTCACCCAACAGGTCAATTTCATCACCGCCGGCGCCCCCCCGCCCGAGGCCGTGCTCTTCGCCATGAAGGAGGCCGGCTTCAAGGTCGTGCATGTCTATGGGCTGACCGAGGTCTATGGCCCCTCCGTGGTCAATGAATGGCAGGATGAATGGGATTGCCTGCCCAATTCGGACCAGGCCGCCCTCATGGCCCGCCAGGGCGTGCGCTACCAGGCGCTGGAAGGCCTCGATGTGATGGACCCGGAAACCATGGCGCCGGTGGCCGCCGATGGCGCCTCAATGGGCGAGGTGATGATGCGCGGCAATGTGGTGATGAAGGGCTACCTGAAGGACCAACCCGCCACCGAAGCAGCCTTCGCCGGCGGCTGGTTCCACACCGGCGACCTCGCGGTGAAATACCCCAATGGCTATATCCAGCTCAAGGATCGCTCGAAGGACATCATCATCTCAGGCGGCGAGAACATCTCATCCATTGAGGTGGAAGACACCCTCTTCAAACACCCCGCCGTGGCCCTCGCCGCGGTGGTCGCCGCCCCGGACGAGAAATGGGGCGAAGTGCCCTGCGCCTTCATCGAACTGCGCCCAGGGCATGGCGCCACCGCCGAAGACATCGTGACGCATTGCCGCACCACCCTCGCCGGCTTCAAGGTGCCCAAACGAGTGATCTTCCAGGAATTGCCCAAGACCAGCACCGGCAAAATTCAGAAACACGTGCTGCGCGCTCAGTTGCGCTGAGCCTGGATGCGGCGAGGGGAGATAAGATCGAGGGGCTTTGCCCCTCGAGCACCCCAGCAGGAAACTTAGTTTCCTGCACCTTCGTTTAATTATTGAATTGTATAATATTAATATTCTAAAAACGTTTTCAGATAATTATATAAAATTTAAATATTGATATATAATCAATGATCTCTTACAAATAAAACGGGCTCTTAAAAAAATATCAAAGGTCCAGGAAAATGATTTCCCTGGTGGGAGAGCGCGAGAGGGCAAAGCCCTTTCGCTCTTTCTTCTTTCGCCACCAGCGTTTATTTGGCGGTCATCGTTACCAGTTCATCGAATTTTGCTCTATTGGTTCAGCGTGGCAAGATTGGCCCGCATCCGGGTCAGCAAGTTGAGCAGGCTCTTGCGTTCAGCCGGCTTCAGTCCGGTCAGCAGTTTTTCCTCGCGTGCCAGTTCCAGCTTGAGGATCCGGTCATGCAATCGGCGGCCCGGGCCGGTCAGCGCCACCGGGCGGCGGCGGGCATCGGCGCGGTCGGGCTTCACCCGCACATGGCCGGCCTGTTCCATGCCGGCCAGGCAGCGGCTCACCGGTCCTTTATCCATGCCCAGCACCTGACAGATGCGCGCAGCGGGGATGGGCGCTTGCGCGGCGAGCAGCGCCATGATGCGCCATTCGGTCACCCCCACCCCGAATTTTTCGCGGTAAAGCGCATTGGCGCTCACCGACAGCCGATTGGCCAGGAAGGTCAGCTGCGCTGGCGCATATTGTTCGTGGTCTAGGACTGTGCCGGTCATGATATGCGAAACTGGACCAATCCTGGCCCGGCGTCGAGGTCTGTCGCATTTTTGCGGATATCCGCAGAGCAGATGCGGCCTGCCAAAGCATGGCAGGCGGGGCGCTCGGCAGGGCGCCATGGGAACAATATCCTGGAATTCCACCCCGGGCTGGGCTATGCCTTCACCTGCCACCAGCCCCATTGCGCCTTGGCCCCGGGGCGGCGCTACCGCCCCTTCGGGTGAATTTGTCCGAATACTACCATTCTGAAAACACTAGATAAGGCAAAGAGCACGCAATTCCCGCAGCATAGCCTCTGGCATGGCCTGCGCGCCGGCGGCCTGGCGCATCGCCGCCACATCGGGCGGCGCAGAGGCGGCGTCGAGGTAGCGCCAGCCCTGAAACGCCTTCACCGGCCGGGCCTCCACCGCCACCAGCACCGGGTCCAGCACCAGCCCGGCGCAGGGGGTGCCGTCATCCCAGCGGTCCTCGATAATGTCGAGCAGGCGCTGGCGCAGTTGTACAAACCCGCCGATCACCCAGAAAATGCTGCCGCCATCCAGAATTTCATCGCGGCGCTTGGGCATCATCCTGGTCTGATGGCGCAATGGCGGGTCGGCGGCGGCGCGCAGGGTCTGAATGGCACGCAGCTGCGCCACCTCTTTCACGCCCACTGAGAGTTTCAACATGTGCAGCATTCCCCCTGCTGCGGCCAAACCACCGAGTCCGGCAAGGGGCGGGGCGCGGCAATCTCAGCCGGGCAGCCGCACCAGTGTCTCGAAATACCGGGCCGGGCCGCGCGCCACCAGCACCGGGCAGGGCGAGACCTCGCCATAGGCCAGGCTCTCCCAGCCCTGCTCCAGCGTCACCGTCAGGGTAGTATCGGCGGTGATGGTGATGCGTGCCGCCTCGCTTTCGGCGCCATCGGCCAGCAGGCGCCAGGGCATGGGTGCGAGGCGCCAGCGCAGTATGGCCTGGGCATAGCCGCCCTGCAGCCAGTCGCGCACCTGCCATTCACGGCCCTCGGCCCGCACGGCGCGGCGGTGGCGGCGGCCCCGAGCGTCGCGCAGCCAATCGGCCTGGGCATCGCCGCCGGTGGCAGGCCATTGCGCATGCAGGAAGCGCGAGACCCGTGGCATGGGCTCGTCAGCATCGAATTGCACGGTGTTATGCGCCCGCACCGACCAGAAGTAATCGAGCCACCAGGCATTTTCGGGCGAAGGATTATAGGCGCCCGTACCGCCATCCCGCAGCAGGTTCAACGGCCCATCCCAAAGGTCGAGATGCAGCAGATCGGCATGGGCGGGACGGAAATGCAGCGGCCCGGTGCGCAACACCGCCCGCGCGCCCGCCGCCGACCAACCGCGAAAGCCCATGCTGCGCCACTTGGCCTCGGGTGGGGCGGCGCCGAACAGCGCCTCGGCCATGGCCAGGCCCGGCCTCGCATCCTCGGCCGTGGCGAAAAACGCCGCGCCATCCTGGTGGCCCATGCGCGGCAGCGCGCCGGTCTGCGGGCAGGTGAGCCGCCGCAGCCACAGCGTGGCCGCCGCCGCCCGGGCCAGCAGGCGGGGCGAGGCGGGCGGGCCTGACCAGCGGCGGCGCAAAATCTCCGCCGCCACCAGCACCTCCAGCATGAGCCGGTGATAGGCCGGGCTGGGCTGGGCAAAGCTGCCATCGGCGGCGATGAGCCGGGCCACATGGCGTTCCAGCCGCGCCGCACCCAACCGGGCCAGGGCAGGGGGGCCCAGCAGCAGGCCGCAGGCCAGAAGCCCGGCGGCTTCGCTTATCGGGTGGTTATTGTCCTGCGCCATGGCATAGGCGGGATTGGCAGCAATGCGCCGGGCATGGGCGTGCAGAAGCGGCACCGCCCATGCCGGCGGCAGCGGCGCGGGCAAGGCCATCGCGAGATGCAATGCCCGCAGCGCCGCCTCCTGCCCACAGGCCCATAATGGCCCGGCAAAGGGCGGATGGGCGGCCATCCAGGCGGTGCAGAAGGCCTCGGGCTCGGCCGGCAGCCCGGCCCAGCGATGCGCCTCCCATAGCGGGCGGATATCGCGCCCAGCCAGCGGGTCAATCGGCCTGGCACCGAGGATGCGCCCAGCCCACCAGGCGCCCGGCCCCTTGCCCCAGAGGCCGAGGGCCACCGCGCGCGGCCCCAGCCGCCACGCCGCATCGCCGAGGAATTGCATTCTTTCGGTTAATTTCGCCACAAGGTTGTATATACATCAGCATATGTTGCGAATGGCGTCAAAACGAGGCGAGGTTTATGGCTCTGCGTCTTCTGGTTCTGCTGCTGATGCTGCCCAGCCTTATCCTGGGGCCGAGGCCACGCGCCCAGCAGCCCGCTGGCAGCCCGGCCACCACCTTGCCGGGCGGTGGTGTTGCTGGGGGTGCTCCGGGCACCACACTGGCACCGCCAGCCCTGCCCTCTGTGTTGCCCTCTGGGCTGCCATCCGTTCTGCCCGGGGGCTTGCCCCTGCCGAATCTGCCGCCCGCCACCCAGCAGGAGATTTTGCAACGCCTGCTCGATGCCGGTGCCGGGCGCGGGCCCGGTGCCCTCGCACCCGGGCAGCCCACCATCCTGCCCCAGCCTCCGGCCGGTGCTCCGCCGGCCTGGGCGGCGCAGGGGCGCGGCCAGCCCACTCCGGGGCCGGCACCCGGCGAAGAGCCCTTCTCGCCGGTCGAGCAATTCTTCGCCGCGCGCATGCCGGTGGCCCTGCGCCAATTTGGCTATGACAGTTTCCGCAATACCCAGCCGGGCAATGCCACCGGCGTGGGCTTCGGCGCCGTGCCGGAGGATTACGTGATCGGCCGCGATGATGAGCTGGTGCTCTCCTTCCGCGGCCGCGCCCGCCACACCGTCTCCGGCCGCGTGACGCGCGAGGGGCTGCTGATGTTGCCCGAGATGCAGCCAGTGCCCGCCGCGGGGCGAACGCTGCGCGCGTTGCGGGCCGATCTCGATGCCAGGGTGGCGCGGGAATTGGCGGGCAGTGAGGTCTTCGTCTCCATTGGCCAGCTGCGCCAGGTGGCGGTGTTTGTCGGCGGCGAGGTGATGCAGCCGGGCATGGTCGTGCTCTCGCCCCTGGCCACGGTGCTCGATGCCATATTGGCGGCTGGCGGGCCGCGCCGCACCGGCTCGCTGCGCGCCATCCGGGTGGGCAATCGCAGCGTCGATCTCTACCCGGTCATCTCCGGCGATGGCGGCGAGCAGCCGGAATTGCGCCTCGCGGAGGGCGAGCGTGTCGTCGTGCCGCCCATCGGCGCGGTGGCGGCCATTGGTGGCGAGGTGTCGCGCCCTGGCATTTATGAGCTGCCACCGGGCCGCAATGAGGCGCCGCTGGCCATGATGCTACGCCTGGCAGGCGAGGCGCTGCGCCCCAGCGGCAACCGCTTTCTGCTGGAGACGACCGATGGCAGCGGCCGCCGCGCCTTCCGCGAGATTGCCCTGCGCGACACGCTGCGCCGCGGCGATGCGCTGCTGGTGCAGCCGGGGGTGGATGCGCAATCGGGCGGGCTGCGCCTGGGCGGGCATGTCGCCACACCGCTCACCCGCGCCGCGGCCGGGCCCGGTGCCACGCTGCGCGGCCTACTCAGTGACGCGCAGATGGTGCGGCCCGACCCCTATATCCGCATGGGGCTGATCTGGCGGGCCGATGCCCGCACCCGGGTGCGCCGTCTGGTGCCCTTTGACCTGGGCAAGCTGCTGACCGGCGGGGCGGATACCCGGCTGCAGGAGAATGACGAGGTGATCCTGCTCGGCCTGCCCGATGTGCTCTGGCTGGCCAGCCCCTCGGTGCAGCGGGCGCTGCGCGGCGAGGGCGTGGATACCAACCCGTCCCCCATGCCGCCGCCGCAGCCAGGCCAGCCACCACCGCCCAATCTGGTGGCCGAATGCCCGGCACTGACCCAGCTGGTGATCGCCGCGCGCGCCGCCCCCGCACGCTTCGCCCATGCCCGCGCCGCCGGCTTTCCGGATTATGGCAGCGCGCCCTGCCCGCAGATTTTTATCGAATACCCGGCCCTGCTGGCCTTCCTGCTCGACAATGCCATGCTGTTGCTCGGCGAGGTGCGGCTGCCCGGCCTTTACCCGGTGCTGGACAATACCGGCCTTGATGAGGCGCTGGCAGCGGCGGGCGGCATCACCGATACGGCCGACCTCGCCGCCATCGAATTGGCGCGCGAACCCTCGGAGCAGGCCACCTCCATCCCGCTCAGCCGCACGGTGCTGGATTTGCGCAGCCGCAACTTCGCCGCGGTGCGGCTTTCGCCGCGCGATGCCATTCGCATCCCGCGCGGCTTCACCGATCGCGATGTCGGGCCGGTGACGCTGATGGGCGAGTTTCTTCGCCCCGGGGTTTATGACATCCGCCGGGGCGAGCGGCTCTCAGAGCTGATCTCCCGCGCCGGTGGGCTGACACCGCAGGCCTTCCCCTATGGCGCGGTGATGACGCGTGAGACGGTGCGGCTGCGCCAGCAGGACGGCTTCTCCCGCACCGCCACCGAGCTGGAACACGGGCTGATGCAAGTGGCCGCCGGGCAGGCGGTGGTGGGGCGCAGCGGCAGCGGCGGCGATATCGTGGGCGCCATCACCGCAGGCCGGGAGATGGCCAATGCGCTGCGCCAGGCCCGCGCCGCAGGGCGCATGGTGGTGGAGGCCAATCCGGTGATTCTGGCCGGCCGGCCCGAACTCGATGTGCTGATGGAGCCAGGCGACCTTCTGGTGATGCCCAAGCGGCCGAATGAGGTGACGGTGGTGGGCTCGGTGCTCAATCCCGGCAGCCTGCAATTCGCCACCGGCTGGCGGGCCAGCCAATATGTTCGCGCCTCAGGCGGGCCGCAGCGCTTTGCCGATGGCCGGCGTGCCTTTGTGGTGCTGCCCAATGGCACCTCCACCCCGGCGGGCTTAGGACCGTGGCAGGCGGGCGGGCCACCGGTGCCGCCGGGCTCGCTCATCGTCGTGCCGCAGGACCCCAGCCCTTATGAGAATTGGGGCATTTTGCGGGATTTGACGGCGGTGTTCGGGCAGATTGCCATCTCGGCGGCGGCGCTGGCGGTGATCAGCCGGAATCGGGGCAATTGAGCGCGCGGTGGCACTGGGCGCGGGCCCGGTCGGCCTGCGGCTGATCGGGTGGGTCGGCAGGGTATCAGGGCGCCTGGCGCGGCGCTGCCCCGTGCGGCACTGCCCTGTGGGGCGCTGCTCTGGGCGGCGCTGCTCTGGGCGGCGCTGCTCTGGGCGGCACTGCTGGCCAGGCCCGCCTGGCCGGAGGAGGCGGTTGAGCCCTCGGGCGCCAATTTCGGCGGCATGGGGCTGGTGGAAAGCCGCAATGCCCGCATGCACGCCGATGGCACCATCGAGGCCGGTGCCTCCCAGCGGCATCAGCGCCGCTTCAGCTTCATCAACTGGCAGGCTCTGCCGTGGCTGGAGGCCACCTTCCGCCTGACCGACAGGCTGAACGCCACCACCGGCCATGGCAAGACCACCGACCGCGCCTTCGACCTGCGCGCCCGGCTCTGGGAGGAGAATGACTGGCGGCCAGCCCTGGCGGTGGGGGTGCAGGATGCCATCGGCACCGGCATCTATGCCGCCGAGTATATGGTGGGCAGCAAGAGGTTTTGGGATTTCGACCTCACGCTTGGCATGGGCTGGGGGCGGCTGGCCACCGGCAGCGACCTGCCCAACCCGCTGGGCTATGGGCTTTCGGCCTTCAACACCCGTCCCCGCCAGGTGGGCCAGGGTGGCGTGCCGGCTTTCAACACATTGTTTCGTGGGCGGCGGGTGGATCTCTTCGGCGGGGTGGAGTGGAATGTGCCGGAGATTCCCACGCCCTTTGGCGGGATCACCGGGCTTCGGGTGAAGCTGGAATATTCCGCCGATGCGCTGCGCGACGAGCGCGGTGGCTATCCCGCCCGCAGCACTGCCCTGCGCGGCCGGGCAGAGACGCGATTCAATGCCGGGCTGCAATGGGTCCATGACGCCTTCGATATTGGCGCCAGCTTCGTGCATGGCACCGATGCCGTGCTGCGGCTGAGCCTGCGGCTGGACCCGCTGAACCCGCCGGAATTTCGCCGCGCACCGCCGCCGCTGATGGTGCCACGGCCCGAGCCGGTGGAGGAATTCACCAATGAAAGCGTGGCCATGGCGCTCTTCCCCGCGCTGCGGGAGGCGGGTTTTACCCCGCTGGGCCTCGATATCCGGGATGATGAGGCGGTGGTGACGGTGAGTGGCGGGCGGTTTCGCACCCTGGCGCAGATGGCCGCCAGGGTGGCGCGCGCCGCCCAGCCGCATGTGCCGGCCACGATTGAGCGCATTCGTGTGGTGCATGAGCGTGCCGGGGCGACGATTGGCCGGGTGGTGATTCTGCGCGAGGCGATGGAGGCGGCGGCCTGGGGCAGCGGCAGCGCCGAGGAGGTGTTTGGCAGCGCTCAATTGCTGGCGGCGATGCCTGAGTCGGGCGGGTTTAGGGTGCCGCCACCGCATCTGGCCTGGGGCATCGAGCCGCGGCTGAAGCTGCAATTGGGCGACCCGCAGCAGAGCCTGCGCTACCAGCTGGGGGCGGCCGCTGGCGGGCGGCTGGAGCTGGGCTGGGGCATCGGCATGGCGGGTGCCGTGCAGCAAACCCTGGTGCAGAATATGGACCAGGGCCTGCCCAGCAATTCCGCCCTGGCGCATGTGCGCAGCGACTTTGCCCGCTATGCCAGGGCGGGCACCACATCCATCCCGGCGCTTTATGTTGAGCGGATGTGGAACCCGGCACCGGATTGGTTTGCGCGGTTGAGCGCGGGGCTGCTGGAGCCGATGTTTGCCGGCGGTGGGGCTGAGTTGCTGTGGCGGCCGCATGATTCCGCCCTGGCGCTGGGGGTGGATGTGAATGTGCTGGCGCAACGGCATTATCGCCAGCGTTTCGCGATGCTTGGGTACAATACGGTGACCGGCCATGCCTCGGCCTATTGGGATACGCCGTGGTGGAACATCTACACCGTGCTGCGGGCGGGGCGGTATTTGGCGGGTGATTGGGGGGCGACATTGGAGGTGGGACGGCGCTTTGACAGCGGCGTGGAGATTGGCGGTTTTGCCACCTTTACCAATGTCGCCTTCAGCCGTTTTGGTGAGGGAAGTTTTGACAAGGGGATTTTCATTCGCATTCCCTTTGACCTGTTCGGGCCGAGCACGCGGGCGCGGGCCAATTTGAATTTTCGCACGGTGCAGCGCGATGGCGGCCAAAGGTTGAGTGTGGATCATCCGCTATGGGATGTGTCGCGCGATGGCAGGGCGGATGCGCTTCGCGCTGGGTTTGGCGGCTTTGGCCGCTGAGCCTGGTGCGGCCTTTGAACAAGGTGAAGCGTGGAAGGCCCTGCAGAGGATGAAGGGCGTCGCGCCGAGGAATTTATACGGGCTCAATATGTGCAGTTTTGTGCACCAGCGCTGCAACATTGGCTCGTCGTGCGATTTTTGTGGGTTATTGTATTTAATATTCCTATTTATCCATGTTTTATTGGTTTTTTGTCTTGCGAATAATTGTGGACGCATCAAAACTCGTCATTTCTCACGTTTAACGCGGCCAGTAAAATTTAAGATGTTCGACGCCGTGCATTCGCGGGTTTTGGGTCTGATGAGTTCGAGGCGGCCGCTTTTGCAGCACTGTGATGTGCTGCCAGTGGAACCAACCAGTTCTATTGTTGTTGATATTGGCATGAATTTTGGCAGGCTCAGCGTCTGTGCAGAAGATGAGCCCTATTTATGGCGAGGGCGGTTTTCGCGGCGGCGGTGGATTTGCAAATGCGAATGCGGCAAGTTGACCTCCGTGCGCGAGGATATGCTCAAAAGCGGCAGGACCTCGAGTTGTGGCTGTTTCCGCAATGACCAGACCGCAGATCGCTTCACGCTGCATGGCGGTAAACGCAGCACGATGCGGCTTCCAGAGTATCAAGCCTGGCAGACCCTTTTGCATCGCAATAGTTCGGAATTGATCTGCGCGAATTGGTGCCTGCCGAATGGTGAGGGATTTAGCAATTTCTTCCAAGACATTGGCAAAAGGCCCACACCGAAACATCGGCTGGTGCGGGTGAATGCAAAGGCGCCATTTTCACCTGCGAATTGCTTATGGTCAGATCAGACCCCCCGGCGCGGGGTGCCGCGACGGGGCATCCGTATCAGCAATGTGGAGATGACATTGCGCGAAGCTGCAGCGCAATTCGGCGTGCCCTATGCGGTGCTATGCCGAAGACTGCAAAGGGGCTGGAGTGCGGAGCGCGCCGTGCAACCACGCGTGGTGGCTTAGCCTCGGGCTTCTTCGGCCTCAACGGCGCGAATCACCTCGGCAAGTGCCGTCATCGCCCGACCGAGGCAGATCTTGGCCTCCTCGGAGCGGCTCTCCTTGAGCAGCAATTGCGCTGTATCGACGGACAAGGCGGCGGTGGCGAAAAACTGGGCCAGCCGATGCTGAAACTTGGCGGTAGCCGAGGTCATGTCAGCCCTCACCATCATCAGCGAGGCTGTCCTGCTCGGGGAAGCCCATGAATGCATAACCGATGGGTCGGATCGTCTTGATCACCGTTGGTTCCGAGCCAGGCTCGATTTTGGCGCGGATTTTGCGGATCAAAGTATCCACCGCACGGTCCGTCGGGTCATAACGGCGGCCAAAGACACTCTCGAAGAGGACCGCGCGGCTCACCGGCTCACCCGCCGATTCGTAGAGCACGCGCAGCATGGTGAATTCTGCCGTGGTGAGCGGGCAGATGGCGCCATTGGGGCGGCGCAGCTCGCGCCGGGCGACTTGAAAGCGCCACTCGCCTGAAATGCTGGCGGCAGCCAGTTGCGCTGGCGCTGCCGCTATCCGATTGCGTCGCACCACAGCACGGATGCGGGCAAGAATTTCCCTGGGAGAGGTGGTTTTTTCGCACTCATCATCCGCGCCGAGTTCAAGATTGACAATCCTGTCCATTGGATCGGATTTGCCTGTAATGATGATGCATGGAAATTCGTATTTTTGCCGAACGGTTTTTAAGACATCTGTGCCGCTAACCATATCGAGCCGCTGGTCTAACAATAAGATATCAGGAGTTTTTATTTGGAGTAGCGGAAAAAAATCATTAGCACTCAAAACGGTATCAACCTTACAGCCGTTTAGCTCCAAATATGCTTTCATTGCATCGCAAAATGCGCGGTCATCATCGAGTATAATAACATGAATTGCCTCGCCAGAATCTGATTTCATAGCCTCAACCGCGCCTGAAGAGGGGTAATTACAACGATATTAGGAGACAAATCAAGTTTCAAACGCCGCAGCAGAAAATTTTTGCCCAGACACTCAATTTTGCGGATTAAATCTATTGCGGTAATTACAATGAATTTTGCGATAATGCGTAATTGAGATAGAAGGCCTGCCACAACCGGCATAACCACCCCCTCCGGTTGATGCAAATGCTCCAGCCGCTTAGCCATCGCCTAAGGCATCCTCACTTGACTGGCCGCACCGGCAGCGAGAGCTGCAGGGCGACGTGACCTGATGAAGTCACCGTTCTGGATAGCGCGCCCCCCTGCAACTTCGCCAGCCGTCGAGCCAAAAAAAAACCCAAGGCCGCGCCGCATTCTACAATTGCAGCCGGCCGGCCATCCATCATGAGCCCCGCTGATGGTTCATGCGCCATTGCATCCGGGCCGGCCCAGAGCCCAACGCGCGCCCATTTTGCATCTGTGCTCCCGTCAGTGGAGAGGCCCATGCCAAGCGTGGTGTTGTTGGAGGGGTGAGCGAGCAGCAACCCGGCAGAGAGTTCCACAATCCGCGCAACGCGCTCGCGATCGGCCAAAATTGCGACCTCAGGCAATGCCTGGTCAATCCGTAAGGTGCAGGACGGATGGGCCTGGGCAACCCGGTTCAGCACGCCAGTGGCCAGGGGGGCGAGGTCAAGGGCAGTCTGCGTTCCCGGGGCCTCGAGGGCGAAGGCCTGGAGCAGTTCTTCCAACCGCAGAACCCCTGCCTCCAATTCGTGCAAGTCCGGGGATTCACT
>Ga0214917_10002815_pt1 | contig 20784 bp, 20 predicted proteins | sample LL_1208_BB_MetaG_FD_177983 | JGI IMG/M metagenome (GOLD analysis project Ga0214917, IMG submission 177983) | Freshwater microbial communities from Lake Lanier, Atlanta, Georgia, United States - LL_1208_BB | ecosystem: Environmental > Aquatic > Freshwater > Lake | place: USA: Georgia | collected...
CTAAAAAGCCCCAAAATCAATAAAAAATAGCTGTGCATCGATGTGCTGTATTTAGCACTTCGCCAAAATGGTTACGCTAAAAAACTTTGTAACCAACAACACAGCATATGCAACATGCACCAAAAACAGGCCGGCTATTTGAGCTAAACACCAGCTTTTTACTCCGCACCTCCTATCGTTTCGCCAATGGTGAGCATCCCATTGTTCTCCGGTTAAAATACCGAGGAGTTAAAAAGGATGTGAACACAGGATTAACCGTATTGCCAGAGTACTGGATGGGAGGCCATGTAATGCCCAAAGCAAAAAGAGCGACAATAATCAATCAACAACTACATGAGATCACCCATCACTGTCGTAGTGTTTTTGAGAAACTAAAGATTGTGTATGGAGATTTTTCATTGAATGAACTAGTGGAGCGGTTGAAAGGAAATGAAGAGGCCCCAGAAACACTATGGGAATATGTCACCGCTAAACTAAATGAAATAAAACACCGCGTTGATGTGGATTTAGCTTTGACCACTTATTATAAATATCAACGCACGGCCACTTATTTAAAAGAGTACCTGGATAGAAAGCTATCGCTAAAGAATATCCCATTAACCAGAGTAGACCAAGCATTTCTGGAAGGGTTCCTTAATTATTTACGAAGAGAAAAGAAAAACTCCAACAACTCAGCGGTTGCCCTGATGAACTGCTTGAAAACCATTTTACACGAGCCAGTAAAAAAAGGAGTGATTCGCTATAATCCCTTTGTAAGCATAGCCCTGACACAACAACCCGTCAAAAGAGATTATCTAACTACTGAAGAGATAAAAACACTTCAGCAACTTGATGGGCTAACCGATGCGATGGAACGGAATAGAGATCTATTCTTATTTGCCTGTTTTACCGGTCTAGCCTACAGTGATATCACTACGCTTCGCTCCCAACATATTATCATCGATCCCGATGGAAGTAAACACATTGAAAAATACAGGGAGAAAACAGGAATTCTAAGCTACGTACCACTGCTTCCTGTTGCGGAAAAGATTTTGATTAAGTACTCTCCCACCGGCGATTGTCGGGATTTCACTTGGAGAGTGCCAAGTAATCAAAAACTAAACTTCGCCCTCAAAGAAATTGCTAGGCTTGCAGGAATTGAAAAGAATTTATTCATGCACCTAGCCAGACACACCTTCGCAACCACTGTTACACTATCTAATGGTGTTCCCATCGAGAGTGTAGGAAAAATGATTGGACATAGTGGGATGAAGAACCTGATGATCTATGCTAAAATTGTGAACAGTAAGGTGAAAAAGGATATGGAAGGGGTTATGGGGGTGTTTAAGTAGGGCGAAACCCCTAAGTCTCCACGAAAAATGATCGCAATTCGCTGTATTTCTGTTGATTGCGGTTATTTTGTTGCATTTTAGTCCACCGATTGGGGAAGAGTGAAGAAAAATGTATGAAAAATTGCAATAAAACAAGGGTAAAAAGCAGGAGAAAAGTGCTGGTTTTTCTAACTTAAGTTTCTTTTCTAAAACCACCTATGAAGAACTGTAATTATTTCACTTTCAAATTTGATGTCATCACCTGTCCAAAGTGCAGTTGGACTGGACAAGGTAAAGACCTTAAATATGGTGAATTTTTTGAAGATAGCTATATCGCTGAATTTTTGTGTCCTAAATGCATTACAGAAGTCGCTTTTGTACAATTCCCAATGATAGAAGAAGTAAAAAAGTGGGAAGGAGAGAATCCTGGTAAGAAAACGGGTTGGGAGGAAAATGATTAATTATGGCACAGGTTAAGTCCAAGAAAAGAGTTACAGACCACGGCGAAGTGTTTACAAATGTTCGAGAGGTAAACGCAATGCTTGATTTAGTCATGCAAGAAACAGAAAGAATAGACTCCAAGTTTTTAGAGCCGGCATGTGGGAATGGAAATTTTTTAGCGGCAGTATTGAGACGAAAATTATCTGTAGTTGATGGAAAATATGGTAAAAGCCAGATAGAATGGGAGCGCTATTCTGTTATTGCTGTTTCAAGTATTTATGGTGTTGATATTTTAGAAGATAATGCTCAAGAATGTCGTGAAAGACTGCTTGATATCTACAAAGAATGGTACGCCCAAAAGTTCAAGCAGGTAAAAAATGAATGCCTCCGTTCTGTTCGTTTTTTATTAGATAGAAATATACTTTGGGGCGATGCCTTAGACTTCACCAACCCAAACACGAAGCAACCAATTGTGTTTTCTGAGTGGAGCGCCGTTAATGGCTCTATGCTTAAACGTAGAGATTACATGTTTAAATTTTTGGTTGAGAAATCACACCAATTTTCAATGTTCAATGACCAGGGTGAAACAGCTGCTATTGACGAGCCAGTAAAGGATTATCCATTAGTGCATTTTTTAAAGCTAGGCGAAAATGATAGCAACTAATTATAATCCAGATGTCCTTTCTTGTCTCGCTAATCTAAGCAATGACGAAGTTTTTACACCTCCGGCTTTGGCTAACGATATTTTGGATTTACTCCCTGCAAGTATTTGGAGAAACAAAAATGTCACCTTCTTAGATCCTGTGTGTAAAAGCGGTGTTTTTTTAAGAGAAATAGCTAAGAGGCTGGATAAAGGTTTAGAAACACAAATTCCTGATCGCCAAAAACGGATAAATCATATATTTTCTAAACAATTATACGGGATACCAATTACTGAGCTGACATCAATTTTAAGTCGAAGAAGTGTTTATTGCTCTAAAACAGCTAATGGGCCGTATTCTGTATGTGATGCATTTAACGATGAACAGGGAAATATTCGTTTCAAAAAAATGAATCATACTTGGGAGGGTGGAAAATGCACTTACTGTGGTGCTAGCCAAGAAGTATATGACCGAGAGGGTGAGTTGGAGTCATACGCATACAATTTTATTCATGTCGAAAAACCTGAAAAGATATTTAATATGAAGTTTGATGTCATTATAGGAAATCCACCATATCAGCTAAGTGATGCTGGACATGGGCGAAGTGCTAGTCCCATTTATCATAAGTTTATTGAACAAGCAAAAAAGTTAAACCCTAAGTATTTAACAATGATTATCCCTGCGCGATGGTTTGCTGGAGGAAAAGGGTTGGATGATTTCAGAGCTGAAATGTTACAGGATAAACGAATAAGAAAATTGGTAGATTTTGAAAATTCAAATGAGGTTTTCCCAGGAGTTGATGTGGCGGGTGGTATATGCTATTTTTTGTGGGATAGAGATAATCCAGGCTTGTGCGAGGTTACCAACTTTATTAATGGTAAACAGGAGAAATCAGAAAGGGTATTAGATGAATTTTCAATTTTTATTAGGCATAGTAATGCAATCCCAATAATTAAAAAAGTATTAGCAAAAAAAGAAAACGGAGGTAGAACACTTAGTACTGTGGTATCCTCTCGTAAGCCTTTTGGCTTGACAACAAATTATCCACCTAAGACATCAGGTATTCCATGTTGGTTTATACAACGAATTGGATTGAAATTTGCAAGTAAATCCGACGTAAGTGATGAAAACAACTTGCTTGATAAGTGGAAGTTTCTTGTGCCCAAGGCACCAATAGCCGGTCAGACTGATTTTTCAAAACCTGTTGGATTCTATTATGATGGAAATACTAGAATAGCTAAGCCAGGAGAATGTTGTACAGAATCTTTTATTGTAGCTGGTGCATTTGCAACAAAAAAAGAAGTAGAATCATATAAGTCATATGTTTTTACTAAAGTCGTTAGGTTTCTTTTACTACAGACTGTTATTTCTCAAGATGTGACTAAGAATAATTTTCAATTTGTACCAGATTTGGGGAAATATGAAGGTTTTTATTCTGACGAAATATTATGCAAACGCTGGGGAATTACAAAGGCGGAGTGGGCATTTATTGATTCAAAAATAAAATCAGTTTCAGATAATCAAAGTGTAGAATCTGATGAGTAAAAAAGAGTTTTTCCCACCCCGCTTAGGAGTTAATCCTACTATTTACGCTTACGAGTTGCCAAATGATACAAAGCGTAAAGGGCAAATAAAAATTGGTTATACTGATCGTGATGCTCAAATACGCATCAAAGAGCAAATTGGCGCTACTCGTGCTGATTTTAACATTGTTTTTGTGGAAAGCGCAATGAAAGCTGATGGTAGCAGTTTCACTGACAAAACTGTTCACGCATTACTGCGAAAAAACAAAATAAAAAATCCTGAAGGCGAATGGTTTGTTTGCAATCTAAAACAACTACGCAAAGCTATTTACGAAATCAAGACTGGGGAGCAAACAGAAGAAGATCGAGTGTTGGATTTTGGAATGAGGCCAGAGCAAGATGATGCTGTAAATAAAACTGTTGAGTATTACCAAAATTTTAAAAAAGAAAATAAAAACAAGACACCTCATTACCTCTGGAACGCAAAAATGCGTTTTGGTAAAACATTTGCCAGTTATCAGTTGGCTAAAAAAATGGGATGGAAGAAAATCTTGATTCTAACATTTAAGCCTGCTGTACAAAATGCATGGGACGAAGATCTGAAAACACATATTGATTTTAAAGGATGGCAATTTATTTCTAGGAATGGAATGAAATTTGAAGATGCGGATGTTAAAAAGCCAATTGTATGCTTTGGTTCGTTTCAGGATTTTCTGGGTAAAAATTCTAGCACCGGAGGTATAAAGACTAAAAATGAGTGGGTCCATGCTATGAACTGGGATTGTGTCATTTTTGATGAATATCATTATGGTGCATGGAGAGAGAATGCAAAGGATTTGTTTGAAGCCGAAGGTAAAAAGGAAATTGAGTTTGGCGTGGGTGAAGGGATGAGTTATTTCGATGAGGAGACCATGCCGATAACTACCAATCATTACTTATATCTTTCTGGAACACCATTCCGAGCAATCGCTTCTGGCGAATTTATCGAAGAGCAAATATTTAACTGGACATACTCAGATGAGCAAAGGGCTAAACAAAATTGGAAAGGCTCTGATAATCCTTATGCTTCATTACCTCGTATGGTTATGCTCACATATCAATTACCTGATTCTATTCGTCAAATAGCCATGCAAGGCGAATTTGATGGGTTTGATTTAAATATTTTCTTTTCAGCTGAAGGTGAAGGTCGACACGCTCGCTTTAAATATGAAGATGAGGTTCAGAAGTGGTTAGATTTAATAAGAGGTTCCTTTAATGAAACTACTGTTGATAATCTCAAAATGGGGGCAAAGAAACCCCCTTTGCCTTTTTCACATGCTCCATTACTTAAAGTATTAAATCATACTTTTTGGTTTCTGCCAAATGTAGCTTCTTGTTATGCAATGGCTAACCTGCTAAAACAACAACAAAATAAGTTTTATCATGATTATACAGTTGTAGTTGCTGCTGGGATGCAGGCAGGCATTGGTGTTGAAGCTTTGGAGCCTGTCCTAAATGCAATGACAGACAATCCATTGGCATCAAAATCAATAACGCTCTCTTGTGCTAAGTTAACAACAGGTGTTTCTGTAAAACCTTGGACAGGAATTTTCATGCTTAAAAATTCTTCCAGTCCAGAAACCTACTTTCAAGCTGCTTTCCGTGTTCAAACGCCGTGGACCATAAAAAACCCAGACAGCAAGTCGCCAAATAAGGAAGATATTTTGAAGGAGGAATGCTATGTGTTTGATTTTGCACCAGATCGAGCCCTTCGTCAAATTGCAGATTATAGTTGTAGGTTAAATGTAAACGAAACTAACCCTGAAGCTAAAGTTGCTGAGTTTATTAACTTTTTGCCTGTGTTAGCTTATGACGGTAGTTCAATGAAGCAGGTTGATGCTGCAGGGATATTGGATATGGCCATGAGTGGCACTACCGCTACTTTACTTGCTCGTCGTTGGGAAAGCGCTTTGCTTGTTAACGTAGATAATAATACGTTAGCTCGACTTATGGCTAATGAAGAGGCTATGAAGGCTTTAATGAATATCGAAGGTTTTAGAAACTTGAATCAGGATATTGAAACCATTATAAATAAGTCAGAGGCTGTAAAAAAAGCAAAGAAGGAAGCAAATGACAAGAAGTTGAGTGATAAAAAAAAGAAGGAACTTTCAGATGCTGAAAAAGAATATCAGAACAAAAGAAAACAAATTCAAGAAAAGCTGATCAAGTTCGCAACACGGATTCCCGTTTTTATGTATTTAACAGATTTTCGGGAAAGAAGTTTAAAAGATGTGATTACAAAATTAGAACCCGGGCTATTCAAAAATGTTACCGGATTGACAGTAAAGGATTTTGAATTATTAGTGAGTTTAGGGGTTTTCAATTCAGCTTTGATGAATGATGCTGTATATAAATTTAAAAGGTATGAAGATGCCAGCTTAGAATATATTGGAATAAATAAACATCAAACTGAACAAAAAGTTGGAGGTTGGGATACTGTTATTAGTAAACAAGAATACAATACATCATTTGTGAATGAGCCTATAAATTAATCATATGAATCAATTTGTTGTTATCACGGTTCAACAAAAAGCACTTTCAAAAGCAATAAATGAGATACTAAAATTTTCAGGACATAAAAGTCAAAGCCCTATAATAAATATTAAAGCATATGATAATTGCATTGAGTTAAGTGTTCAAGGGGCTATGATTAAAATCTCAGCAAAGGTTGAAGGAACATCTAATATTGCAGTTCCTTCAAAACTTATTCTAGCCTACTTGCAAACAAGCTCTATGCAAGAAATTAGTTTTAGATTCACCGCAGGTCAGCTTGAATGTGGTTCATCAATTTATAGTACAAATGCAATAGAATTAATGCCTATTGAGGTTGAAATAAATTCAGAATTAGCAATTAATTATAATAGGCCGTCAATACTACGTTTAGCAGACACTCATACTCCTGAAGAAATCGATGCCAAAGGTCTTACAAATGTTGTAAGAATTGCAAAAATTAAGTTTAAGAATAACATTCAGGAGGTAGCCGAAATTTTAAAAGACTATGAAATCACTTATGATGAAATTGAAGCTTTTGTATTTTCCAAGATAAAATAATTAAATAGGGAAATCCATAAAGTGGAAACACAAACATACCATACATGTATTAGCCCATATTAATCTTAAGAGATATAAAGAAATGTTAAAATATGAAAGCAACTGAAACAACACTAAATAACTTTTTGTCTCAAACAAAGACTCAATACATAATACCGGTATACCAAAGAAATTATGATTGGACAGAAGAACAGTGCCAACAACTCTTAAATGACATTATTGAAGCAGGAACTACGGATAAGACGCACTTTATTGGAAGTATTGTATATCTACATGATGGAGTATACACATCAAGCGACGTTAAGCCTCTAGTAATAATAGACGGACAGCAAAGATTAACAACATTCTCAATACTGTATATATCAATATATAAATGGTGCAAAGAAAACTCTTTACAAGAAATCAGTGATGAGATCTTAGAAACATATTTATCAAACAAATATGTAAAAGATGAAAAAAATAAACTTAAGCTAAAACAATCAGAATCTAACGCTAAAGCCTTTAGATATTTGATGTCAGATAAAGACCCAATTAATTATAGTGAGTATTCCAAAGTAATAAACAACTACAATTTTTTTAAAAATAACATCCATTCCAATAACATTGATACTATTCGTTCAGGACTTAACAAACTACTATTTGTAGAAATTTCACTTGAAAGAGGCAAAGATGATCCTCAACGAATCTTTGAAAGTATTAATTCCACTGGACTTGAACTATCGCAATCTGATTTAATTAGAAACTATATACTAATGGGGCTTGAACCCGAAAAGCAACAACTCATATATGAAAAATATTGGGAACAAATTGAGATAAACGCAAGAGATCATAATAACGAAGAAAGCAAGGTATCTGATTTCATTAGAGATTATCTAACGTATAAAAGTAAAAAAATACCAAACAAAAATTCTGTTTATATATCTTTTAAGAACAGATTTATAAACAGAGATGAGAGTTTTTATAGTTCTACACTTCAAGAGATTGAAGAATTTTCAAATTACTACTCAAAGTTGATCAACCCTGAGTTGGAAAATGATTCAGCCATACAAAAGGAACTAAAATACTTAAATAGGCTCGAAAGTAATGTTACTTTTCCATTCTTATTACCAGTATATAACGATTATTCAAAAGGAGAAATTAGTAAAGAGGAATTAATACAAATATTAAAATTAATACAATCATACATATGGAGAAGGTTCATCGTAGGATTACCAACACATGCCCTAAATAAAATATTTATGTCACTTTATGGTGATGTGAATAAGAAGTCCTATTTAAAATCAATACAAAAGTTTCTAATTAAAAAGAAAAGTTATCAGAGATTTCCCAATGACAATGAAATTGAAATTAATTTGCTTGAAAAAGATGTCTATAATATTCAAAGCAGAAATATTCTTTATTTTTTGGAACTATTGGAAAATTACAACAATAAGGAGTTTGTTTCTATTGATAATCCTAATATCACTATTGAACATATATACCCTCAAAATCCTGATAGAAAATGGTACGACGATTTATCTGAGGAAGAAAATAAAATCTTATCTGAAAAATATCTACATACGCTATCAAATCTCACTTTATCGGGCAACAATGGTGTATTAAGTAATAAATCATTTTCTGAAAAAAAACACATGAATAGGAATGGAGGAGAGCAGGGTTATATTTATAGTAGGTTATGGCTCAATTCATTTCTTTCAAATATTAACGAATGGAATACTAAAAATCTAAAAGAAAGATTTCAAGTACTTCTAGAAAGATTTAAAGCAATTTGGACATATCCAGATTTAATAAGCGAAGAAGATTTAGATGAAGACGAGGACTACTACATTTATAATGCACCAGATCCCAGAAATCGAAAATTAGATTATTTTATATTCCGAGAAGAAAAAATAATTACAGATGAGGTTGCAAAAATGTATTATCATGTTATTAAGATTATTTTAGAAGAAAACCCCTCGCTTCTTTCACATGCCGATTTAAAAGTTCTTTTAGGGATTAGTACTAACCCAAAAGACTTAAGATCTCCATATTCGATTAATTCAAGTTTTTTTATAGAAGCCAATATTGATAACAACTCAAAGTTTAGAAAACTAAAATCACTTTTAACTAAACTTGATATGGAAGATGATTTATTGATTAATTTCTCAAATCTAGACTATGACAATGAAGATTTAGAATCAATTAATAGAGAGTTCTGGGAAGAAAAAGTTGGACATGATTCGATGTTGATAATAGATAAGATACTTGAATGCATAAAAAATATTGATGAAAATTTAAAACTAAACTTTACTGTTGGATATATAGGCTTTATTAAAAACAATAAAATAGATAATTTCATAGTACTCGACCCCAAAAGTGAATGGATAAGATTTAACATCAGAATTAAAAATCCAGATTACTGGTTTAATAATTTGAAACAAAAAGGGATTGATTGCTATGGAATTGGGAAAAATAGTAAAAGACTCAAATTGAGAATCCCTAATAATAAAATCGATTCAGATTTAAATATAATTAATGACCTAATACTTGAGTCTTACAACAACCGCTAAATAAGTTAACTAGCTAAATCTATAAGTTTAAGGCATCATGTTATTACTAAATTTAAAACTCTTATATTTGATTTGCATTTCGAGTTCAGGTTGACGATAAATTAACCTGAAGCCAACCGAGCGGCCTCTGCCACGGTGGACAAACGATGCGGACCAACTGGTCAAATATGTGGGAGTCCACAATAATTTCCAGTTTCCCTCGTTTTTCATCAAGCGTGATGTTTAGATTAAACAAGACCTTTTTCAATTATTGGTGTTTGTGTGTAGTCTTGTGGAAATTGCAAATGTGATTGCTTCTAGGGCAAACTACCCTTTGGTTTCATAAATATTGATATTAAAAGTCCTATTCCTACAACTACATCAACTATGTTCCACATTTCTCTGCCAAGTGCGATTTTGAAAAACGGTTGGAATAGCAAAGCAAGTCCAACGTAAATAATCATTTCTAATTGTAGTCCTCGTTGGTTTGCTTGATAAGCTAATATTGCAAATCCAACAAGCCCAGCGAACCTAACAAATTGATAATATCCGTAAGACATATCTGCCAAACAGAGAAAAAATGAAATTGCTAAAATTATTTTGATAACGTCGGTATTCATTCGATTTAACGATAAAAAGGAATTTCAATAATAGGTAAAAAAACTCTCAAAACACTTTCAAACACTGGCATTAGTGTATAAATAAGGCCCATAAAAACAATACTTTTCAAAATAAAATAAACGTAATTATTGCTTTCTATTTCAGTAGCATCGTTTCGTTTTCCTGTGAAAAGTAATGAAAGTGTTTTTGTGATAAAATACCAAAGAATTAGCCAGGTATTCGTCAAACCAATAAACAAAACGCTGGTTTTTATAATTTCCGAAAGTGACTTTCCTGAATTTACTTTATAAATTGTATCGACAAACTCACTGAGAATAGAAAGTGTTTTAAAATTGAGCATTGAAAAACTGAATATCCAACTAGAAAATAAAATTCCATACGCCAAACGAATTTTTCCTTCGCTTTCTGATTTTGCTTTTTCTTTTCTGAAAAAAAGTTGTGTAATTGTTAGTAAAATTGCATAAGAAATTATTCCTACACTTGTGAGTGTGATTGTTTTTGTTATGTCCATTTTATTTTGATTTTAATGAAATTCGCCAATAATTCAAGTTAGAGATTTCACTTGATAAAACACCTGCTTTTATGTTTGGTGCTGTGGTTTCCCAAAGCACATAACGCTGATTTTCATGTTTATACGCAGTTCCGCTTATCGGTAAATTTACTCCGATAATTGAATGACTGTAATATTCGCTACTGAATAATGCAACATCATAATCATAATGGGCAAGCATTGTGTAAAGCAATAAAGTTCGTGTATCGCAATCACCATAAAGATTTGACATAAATTCTACGGGTGAATTGATTCCAAATTTTTGAAAGCCGTAACAACTTGCATTATCAGAAGTTAGATATTTCCGAATAAATTTATCATCATACAAATTAGGATTGCAATCGTCAGGAACAATGACTGCATAAGGAATATCTTGAACGAAAGAAACTATAAGCTCAGCAAATTTTATGTTTGATAATTGTTCTTTTGCTCGAATGCTGTCGAATAATTGATAAACTCCACCAAGATTTTCTTTGTCATTTTCTTTCAAGGAATAAATGATTTCATCATACGCTCTTTGCGTGTTTTCTTTCAAATTCAATGTGTTTTTATAGAATTTAGCGTTGTTATAATCGCTTGATTTTGTCCAAACATAGCCTTCGTATTTGTTGCCGTCATAATCTTTCCAAACTCTGAAATGCTTAATCAATGTATCCTTTTCTAAAATGTCATTTGTAGTGTCAGCTATTGGTGTCGATTGGGTTTCTCGTTCTTGCGGATTTTCAACAATAATAGGCTTTGGAATGTATGAGCTTGCAGAACGATTAAAAAATTGAAACAAGCTCACGATAAATCCAATTAGCATTATTACTCCAATAATTCGGAAAATCCAACTAATTATTTTCCCAGGAATTAAATTCAGCACTATAATTATAAGGAAAAAAGGTAATATGAAAGTAATTTGAGGTAATATCATCAGCAAAAATGCAATGCCTAAAATTGCTCCGATTACTCCTATTATGGTAGAAAAACAACCCTCATTATTTGAAACATTTACCGGTTTTTTATATTTCCAATTGTCCCAATAAGTTTTCTTGTAGTCGGAATAAAAATATTCTGTCCGTTTATAATTTCCATGGTGTTCTACATTTCCTGTAGGTGTTGAAGTTTTTTTTAGAACTGGATGTTCTATTTTAGGAGATTGAATAGATTGTCCAATCGGATTTAGGTATACTCTTTCTGTATAATATTCTTTAACAAAATCAAGCACATAACCTGTAACAATTGCGTCTATTGTTCCAAAAACTTCGTTTCCCTCGTCTTGGTGTAACTTTCTGTTGAATTTTATTTCAGCAAATAATGGCTCGTGTAAATTGACTTCGTATTCTTTACCATCTTTTTCTAAAATGGTGCGTAAAAGTTTTGGTAATTTCTCTCTTGGAATTCTTAAATCTTGTTCTAACTGAAATGGTGAATGACTGTAAACCGCATTTTTGAGTGAAACTTCGTAAATATTAAAATCAAAAAACTTGGAATATTTAAACTGATTGGAAAAACTCTCATCAATTTCACCCCAATATTTTCCGTTAAGGAACGCCTTGATGTAAGTGTGTCGTGGAAGCTCTCTAGCTTTTTCAACTAATTTATATTGCAGTCCGTTTTCATCGGTAAAAATTTCATCTTCACTGCTTAGTTCAACATATGGAAATTCAATGGGATTTTCTGTCACAACCCAATTTTTAAGGCCAATAGTTTTATCTTCTGCTTTCGTTCTGAAAAACAAGAAGTACAGAAAAACTAAAATTGCGATAATTATAAGTGCAGTTGTCAATCGGTTTCGAGATAAATGTGGTTGAGTAAGTCTTGTTCAGAAAGAAGGTTTTTGGTTTCCGATTTGTGTATTGTTCGGAATGGCGGATTAGCCCAATACTCGTACTTTTCGATTTTTTCTTTAACTAATTCATTTTTAATTTCGTTAAAGTGTTTTTGATAAGTAGTCGTATTTAGTTGTTCTAATTTGGTCAAAAAAGGCATTAGATTTTCCCAAACAGATTTGTTATAATCGGAAATTTTATCTCGAATAATTAGCTTGTATCGCTTCTTGAAATCTCTGTAATTATCTTCAATTATTTGTTTTTCAATTTCAGATTTCATCTCATAAAACTCACCTAATTTCCGTATTGAATATTTCAGATAAATTGGCAAAAGAAAAATAGCTATAACAATTACAGTTATAAACCATCCTCTAAAATCATTAGTTAATAAATTTCTAATGTCAATAGCAAATGCTTCTGAATCCGGTTTCAATAAAAATATATTCAACGGTTGAGCAGTAATCGTTCCCAAAAGAATCACCAGACTAATTCGCAATGCCATAGAAATATTAAGATCAATAGATTTTGCTATTCCCTTGTTTTTCTTTCGGTCTTTTTTGGGTAGTAAAGATGGTGTAATGGTATAAAGAAGTAGAACGTATAAATTCGTTACGATGTAACCCCAAATGATTCCTACGCTAATATCGGTAATGGAATTATGAAATAAGTGTTCTGTAAAATACAACGCACTCAAAAAGCAGCAAAAAAGAATAAGCAATACAAAAAACCCAATCACCATAAAATATAATTGAATTTTTGTACTACAAACTCGAATAACAGCAAAATCTTCTCCTGAAAATTTGCATAAATTATTTCGTATGTCCTTAGGAATCGAACTCATCAGGATTTATTTTTTTGATATACCCTTCTAAATTGGCATCTATTTTTTCCTTTTCTTTTTCTTTGTATTTAGCAATCGCGTATTCCGTGAGTTCTTTTTGAATTTCCGTAACTTTCATTTTTTCAAAAATCATTTTTTCAGCTTCATGATTGATTATTAAGTGGCGCTCTACGCCTTGTTTATCCTTGTAATAATCATAGCGAACTTCAATTCCATTTTCTGCTCTAATTAAATCATCTCGATTTTCTGCCAAGTAATCATAAGGCGTTTTATTCAACATCAGTTTAAAGAAAATTGGTGTCAATTCAATTGACATAAATAGTAATGTAATAAATAAAGAAATCCAATTAATTGGGCTGTTGTCTGGATTTGTAATTTTATGCGCAAGTTTAATTCTTTCTAGAAGACCATCTAATCCATCAGAAACTGTTTTGTTTTGATTTAATGCTGTATCTAATTCTGCGTATATCTTTCTTCGATTTGCATTAATTTCATTAATTTTATTTTGGTTATTTTTCGTAAAATTATCTAACTCGGCTTGAAGTCTATTCCTTTCATTTTTTAATGACAGTGCTACTGGACCTTCGCCTTCACCTCTTCCTCCATTACCTTCAGTCATTTCAATATTATATAACGAATCTTTTATGGAAATTTTATTTAAATAATCATCAATTCTATATTGTATTTCATTATTCTCATTACCCAAATCTTTAAGCCTATCTTCAAAATTTTTTCTTGTTCTTATTTCATAGTCTTTTTGAAGTTTCAATTGTTCTTCATGTAAAGCAGTATTTATCTCTGTTTGAAACATTCTTATTTCAATTGGCTTTGATATTGTTATTGAAATAATTATACCCATTATAATTCTTGGGATAGCACTTTTAAATTCATCCCAAGTTATTTTTTCAGTCCCATCTCCTTTTCCTGTGCTTGTTACAATAAATCTATCAATATTGAAAATAATTAGCCCCCAAATAATACCGAAGAATATTGACATTATTATTGTTGGGGTATCTATAATATCTTTAATTGCAGAACCTTTAGGCGAAAAGATTGTATAAAAAGCATATCCTCCTGCAAGTCCTGCCATAGCACCTGTTGCAAACACAATTCCGCCTAAACACATATATTTTATTTGATCACTATATGTTGCACGTTCTAAAATGTATTGGTCGCCACCTGCACATTTCCAAAGGGAACGCATTACTTTACTTGCTTTTGGTGTGATGTAATAATCTCTTTTCATAATAAATCATGTTTAGTAAAATTGTTATAGTTGATTGCTATTTGAGTTTTGTTAATGGAAACGCTTTGAATAGTAACCTTTGGTTTGCCTTTAGCAAACCAAAGGTTATGTATTTTTGTTATTGTTTTTTGTCTAGTAATTTCAACTAGACTAATATTTTTAATTATAGTTCTAAACGGTTTTGAATTGAGTTGAAATTCTTTATTAAGATTAATAGTAAGAACTTGTTTTTGAAAAAAGCCAAAGACTTCAACTTTTATGCTGTCTGTATTTAGTGTTTGCAAATTCAGAATCAGCGGTTTCGTGAAATCGAAACTTTTAGTGTTGCCAACCTTAAAATAAGTAGCATTTTGAAAAATAATGTCCACTACCAAATATGAATTGTTGGAATGCCAGTTTTTGTAGTAATCAAACGATATTTTTTTTAGTCTTCTGTTCCTTTTGCAAAGAATAGCAAACGATTTTACAATTCTAACAAAATGAAATTTAAGAAAAGGAATCAGTTGTTTTAATATGGCAAAAACTAATGTCATCCGTTACTATTATTTGTTTGGGGTGCTATTGAAAGCTATGGTCTTAGTTTCCACTTCCCCATTTGGGTCCACCATGGCTCCCAATGCTGGACGTAACCCAATATCCATGTCTTGCAGCTATACCCGATGCGCCAGACTCAAGTTCATTATTGCCACAGTTCAAATAATCAACACACATTTCTTTGTCGAAGTGAAAATCTAAAGCTTTTAATAAAAGTTTTTCAGTTCCAACCTGTCCTAACCGAATGTAAAAAGGATAGTTTTTAGCAATCATTTTAACGCCGCCGTCATCAATAGCTGATGTCAATCTAATAACAGCATCTGGATCATATTTCAGCATCTGAACCAAAACGTCACCGGCAGCAAATCTAACGGATTGCTCCTTGTCCTTCATTTTTGCTATCATAGTATTCACTACTGGTTGTCCAAATCGAGCCAATAAATCAACTGCAATAGTATCCGTTTCTATTCTATTTACTAAGTATAAAACTGCATCATTTTGAAAGCTTTTGATTGCATCCAAAACTGAGTTTGATTTTTCATCACTATACCATGCCTCAATTAATTTTAACATGGCAATATTTCCGTGCAGGTTGGCTGCCTTAATCAATGTTTCTTTAAAATTTGCATTTATGTCTGCTATTTGTAATCCATGTAATACAAGTTCAATTTTATGTTCATTTAAAGTGTCTTGATTTTGCGGGTTTGGTTCAGTGATAAATCGAACACACGCCAATGCTTTTTCAGTTTCAGTTGGGCGAGTTGCAATTATTTCTGAATAGCGAGTTAGCATATCTTGGAGTGCTTCAATTGATAGCGGGTTTGAATGAAGTCCAATTAATAGTTCAGCAGGATGGATACTAAGCGAATCTGCTAATGAATAGGAGATAGATTGTCTTTCATCTCTATTTTCAGATTTGATTAATTTCTCAACTTGTTGTTCCACAGTCTTTGGACCACAAGCAGAAAATAACATTGATGCAATAATCAATGAGAATAAGACGTAGGTCTGTTTTTGCTTTTTCATATTTCGGTTATGTGATAGGTTGGTTTATTTAGTCTTGCATGCAAGCATCCCTTTTAACTGACAGATGTTGATTTAACAGATTTTCCCTTGTCTATTTCCCATACCAATACTCCGCTAGCATACTCGCCGTCTCTGCACCACTCTTTCTAATATACTTCAAAAATGGAGATTTTGATTTGTGTCCGGCCGCAGACATGATGATTGAATTAAATTGGTCTCTGACTTTTAGGCAAGCTTACGAGTTTTCACTTAAATTATTTGTTTTACTTTTTACCTGCTACTTCCACTACGCGGCCTCCAATTTCTTTCTTCTTTTGATAATTGAAATTATCAAAAGAAATAAATCTGGATGATAGTGATTCAAAACCCTGCATCACTTAATCACTATAAAAGGAAGCAGAAAATAGCATACAAAACTTTTGTATACAATAATATTCAGCTGTATATGTCCGTATACATTCGTTTTCTACGCATAATTATTTATGCGATTTTTTAATAAGCTCTTCCTTATGCGACGACAATTCTTCTACAATTACCTTTAAGTTTATAAACGTAATCGATGGTACATTCAAGATATTATAAATATTATCCACCCCTAGTATTGGCTTAGACTTTAATGCTGCGATATCGATAATACCAGGAGCTCCCTTATCATCGATATAAAGTAAAACAACCCCATTAAATAACATTGTGGAAACTAGTAAGCAGGTGAATACGCTAAATTGATATTCTTCTGCTATTTCTTCGCTCAATAATGATTCCTTAAAACCGCCATCTAAAAAAAATCCTTCTTTAGCTGCACTATTCAAAAAACTAGGTGCCATTTTTTCAACCTCTTTCAGGGGAATAGAATTTAGCAGTTCCTTTAGAAATTCAATATTAAATAAGTTATTCTTTATGGTCTTTAGGCGATCTATACCCACCCCTTGTTGGCGTAAAACATACATTACTTTTAACCAACATAATTCTATAAAACTAAAGCGAGTCCAAGATTTCTTGTCTGTATCCTTCTTGCTTCTAAATGGAATTAATCCACTTCTTTTCCATTTATGTAACAATTGTCTTTCAATCCCTAATTCTGCCTCAGTAATGGTTACTTTTCTCTCTGCAAATGGTGATATGTATTCAATAAACCCTTTAAGGTCCTGGTTTAGGAGGTCGGTATAGGTCTTAAGATTAAACCCTTTTACTTGGTCATAAAATGGATTTTGTCGCTTCATATTTACAAATGTAATTGAAATAACTATCAATTAAGCCCTTAACTACTTATTTTTAAAAATAAGTTCTGTAGCTCAAGTTGTTTTAAAAAATAAGTAATTAATTGTATTTCAGTTGTATAATAGCCTATTTTATTCCATATTCTGCGAACTACTTAAAATTAAGAGGATCCTAATTCAGGAAGCTGGCTATTCTTTAAATGACAGGCTAAAAAATATTATTTATACATTTTGTCGCTTTTTAGTTACGTTTTATATCTTTGCACTCACCTCCCCCTACTGCTTGGCGAATTGAGGCCGCGCATTGGAGGGGGGGTAAGACAAGTGAGCTGAGCAGGTTTAGCCACTACATTTAAAAATTTAAAAACAACAAAATGGAAGCAGAAATTATTTGTTTCAGACCAGGTACTGATTTGATGATGGAGATTATGGCAGAGTGTGATTTGTTAGGAATTAGTAGAACAGATTACGTTCTAAGAAAAATTTATTCAGCAAAAATGATTGAAAAGGAGTTGCAGCGCATTTCCCGTAAAATTGGTCGCGTCATTTTTAGCCTCAATACAAGTGACAGCCCTAACCCTGCAATTGAACTACTAGAGGAGTTACGCCACTCAATTGAAAAGGAACTGATGAGTCGGCATTAACTCCAAAATAAATACTAAATCCATTTAAAATGAGTTACGCGAACATCTTTAATAGCTGCCAGGCACAGGACTTTTTAAGAGAAATACGAAGCGTTCTGCAAACTGCACAGCGCCCACCAGATCAAGTAATCCTTGATGAGGTAGAGCTTTGTGAGATGCTTCATATATCTAAACGACATGCAGCGGATCTGCGGGCAGAGGGCAAACTCAAATACGCCAAAGATGGAGGTAAGCTGTATTATAAACTAAGTTGGGTGCTTGAGTACATTGATAGGTACACAGTAACGCCCCCGGCTTCGTTTATTAATGATGTTAGAAACGTTTGTAGGAGCTATTAAATCTTAGAAGCAGGCGACAAATTGGCGACATTTTTTCGCCTGCCATTTTTTACCTCTTACAAATCAGTGCGTTATAGCGCAAGGTTCGATCCGCGCACTCACTACTATTTCTCTAGGCTAAATGTTTGTTGATTAAGTACTTTAACTTTTTCGCTTAATCCATTAATCATCTCCTGCTGCTCTTGTATAGCTCTGAGTAGGATCGGAACTAGCTTCGCATAGTTCACGCGCTGGATTTGAGGCTGACCGTTTTCGTCCACTTCATCCTTTTTGCCAGATACTAGATATGGAAGTTCACTTTGTAATTCGTGTGCCATCACTCCATACTCTCTTGTTCCAGTAGCCTTCCAGGCATAGTCATATACTTTTAATCTGTTTAATAGCTCTACTCCGCTAAAGTCTTGCGCGTCCTCTTTTAGGCGGTAATCAGAGGCAGAGCCTGTTAGTAGCCTAAATGCATTTTCATCATTGGCAATCAAATTCATTAGCTCCATCTCCTGTTGATCCATTTGCTGGTTGATGCGCTTGATATCTAAGTTCACTATCACGGGTGTTACCCAAGGTAGTTTTGGTCTATTACTTTCGTGAGAGTTTAGTATTTCTAGGCTTTCCATTACGCTTTTATTGGATGACAATTTGTTTTTTAACGCTTCCTGCTACTATCCAGTAAATACCTTTTGCGTAGGGCTGTAGATTTAATTGGTTACGGCCTGCTTGCAGGGTTCCTCTCCACACGGTAGCCCCTACCACATTTACTAATTTCACTTCTTTGGACTCTGCAATATAAATAGTGAGTGATTCTGTAGCGGGGTTGGGATAGATAAGTACGTCCGCACCGGGTTCATCATAGATGAGTGAAACAATCTTACTATAGGAGAATTTACCATCTAGATCTCTTTGTAAAATTCTATAATAATTATAAATATTTCCCTTGAAAGGGGTGTTATGAACAAAACTGTAGCTACGAGTTGTAGTGCTATTCCCAGCGGCCGTTACCGTGCCAAGCGGCGCCCAACTAATAGTATTAGCGCTATGCTGTACCTCAAAGTCCTTTGTGTTCTGTTCTGATGCAGTAGACCACTTTAATAGCGAGGCTGTTCCTTGTTTCTCCGCTGTAAAGGATTGCCAAGTAACGGGAGTGACTGCATTATCAAAGCGGGCTAATTTAAATCTGGGAGTTGTAAAATTACCTCCAACATAAAGATTGGAATTATATACAAACATTGCATATGCATCCCCAGTGGAGGCACTAGCGTTCCAAGCCATAGTATTTCCACCAGTACCTACTCCTGCCATGTAATTTCTAGATTGACCTCCAATATTAGTAAATGAACCGGCCACATAAATTGAGCTTCCGTAAATGCATATGGTATTGACAGTACTATTTGGGGCAGGATTAAAAGCAAGTACAGAGCCAGAAGTTTTATCAAAAGCCGCGAACCTACTTCTTATGGTATTACTTGATGTTGGTAGCGCCGGAGATGAAAGTAAGCCTCCGCCAACATAACCAAAAACTCCTCCAACATAAGCTGTACTTCCGTCAATAGCAATACAGTAAACAGCATTGTCAAAATTCGGATCCCATGATTGAAGTGTACCAGCTGTACTAATGGCAGCTGCATAATTACGCGCTACTCCACCAATTGTTGTAAATGCTCCTCCGAGGTATACATTACTACCATCTAACGTAATTGAATTAACTCTATCACTAGCATTTGGATTCCAACTATCCAAAGTACCATTTGTGCCTACGGCAGCAATTCTATTTCGGGTAGTAGATACTATTTGAGTAAAGCCTCCGCCTAGATAAACGGTAGATCCCGAAATTTCAATGTCATACACATAGCCATTGGGATTTGGATTCCAAGTATCAATACCCCCATCTGATATATTAATACAAGCAGCATAATTTCTAGACTGCCCACCGATTGAAGTAAACTCGCCGCCTACATAAAGCTTAGTTCCATCAGAGTTAACTGCCATTGCATGTATACTTCCATTTGCACCCGATACCCCATTAAAAAAATTGGTTACTGCACCAGTGCTGAGATCAATTGCGGCAATTCTTGTTCGAGTTTGTCCTGCAACATTTAAAAAATCACCACCAATATAAAGTACACTGTTATACCTTGCCATCGCCCTGACTGTACCATCTGGCTCATTAAGTGATGTGTTGGGGGTATTATTCTGGGAGTAAGAAAAAAAAGTAGATAGCAATAGAAGCACTAAAGTCCAACATGATTTGGTAATCATGGCTGTAGATTTTATAGAAAAGTGATTAGGTTTTACTATGAAATTTACTTATTATTTTTTATATTAAGTGTATACATCAAAATAATTTGATAAAAAATAAGCCAGCGCCAAATTGAAAGCAGGCGACATTTTCTCGCCTGCTATTTTTTACCGCTTACAAATCAGGG
>Ga0214917_10002816_pt1 | contig 20784 bp, 21 predicted proteins | sample LL_1208_BB_MetaG_FD_177983 | JGI IMG/M metagenome (GOLD analysis project Ga0214917, IMG submission 177983) | Freshwater microbial communities from Lake Lanier, Atlanta, Georgia, United States - LL_1208_BB | ecosystem: Environmental > Aquatic > Freshwater > Lake | place: USA: Georgia | collected...
CAATAAAAGCATTGCCACTGTAATTTTTTTACTCATTACTTTTTCCTTTTAAGCACTATAACGTAATAAAAATGGGATTACCGAATCTGGATTTAACGAAAGTGAATCTATGTTATGTTCAATCAAAAATGAAGCTATTTCAGGATAATCTGAAGGAGCTTGTCCACAAATACCAATCTTTTTGCCAGCTTTGTGCGCACCTTCTATGGCAGTTTTAAGCATATATTTTACTGCAGGATCACGCTCATCAAAAATTGAAGCGAGTAACCCTGAATCACGATCAATAGAAAGTGTTGTTTGTGTTAAATCATTTGAGCCAATTGAAAACGCATCAAATAATTGCGCAAATTCTTTAATCAAAATAACATTTGAAGGAATTTCACACATCATATAAATTTGTAAGCCTTTTTGACCGGAAACAAGGCCATTGTGCTTTAAAAGTTCAACTACTTTTTCAGCTTCTGTAACTGTTCTGACAAACGGGATCATCACGTTAATATTAGTCAGACCCATTTGATCACGCGCATACGCAACTGCTTTACATTCAAGTTCAAAGGCTGGAGCGTATAATGGATGCTGATAACGCGACGCGCCACGAAGCCCTATCATAGGATTTTCTTCAACCGGTTCAAAATAAGAACCGCCAATTAAATTACGGTATTCATTACTTTTAAAATCAGAAAAACGAACTAACACTGGTCGCGGATAAAACGCAGCAGCAATCGTTGCCATACCTTGTGCAACATTAGCAATAAAAAACTCTTCTGAATTTTTGTATCCAGCACTTAAGTGCGCTACCTGTTTTTTTAAAGCTGCATCTTTGATCTTATTATTTTTAACACAAGCCATTGGGTGGACTTGAACTTGGTTAGTAATAATAAATTCAAGACGAGCAAGTCCAACACCATCAACTGGAAGTTGTGACACTTGGTATGCTCTATCTGGAGCTGCAATATTAACCAGCACCGAAACCGGTACTTTTTTAAGTGCTTTTAATGCAACTGTTTTTACTGAAATCGGCAATATACCGGCATAAATAATACCTGCTGACCCTTGTGAACAATCAACGGTTACCATGGCTCCATCTTTAAGTTTTTTAAGTACTTCATGAGCACCAACAATGGCTGGAATTCCTAACTCACGGCTGACAATTGCAGCATGGCAGGTTCTACCACCACTTTCTGTAACAATAGCTGCCGCTTTTTTCATAACTGGTACCCAATCAGGATCGGTCATGCGCGTTACAATAATGTCACCAACTTTAACTTTTTGAATTTCGCGCGGGCTTTTAATAATGCGTACTCTGCCTGTCACCGCCGATTGACCGATGCTTTGCCCTGTTGCTAAAACTTTTGCTTTTTCAGTTCCGGCAACGCTATAATTTTTAAGTTCATGCCCTATCACTTTTGATGCATGAATCGTTTCAGGTCGAGCTTGGACAATATATAATTTTCCATCAATGCCATCTTGAGCCCATTCAATATCCATCGGGCACCAGCTGCCTTTAAGCGCTGAATAATGTTTTTCAATGGTTAAGCCGTAACCAGTTAACTGGAATACTTGTTCATCGGTTAAGCAATACTGTAAAGCACGTTTTGTAGAAACTTTTTTAATGGCAACCGGATTTTTACCCGTACCAAAAATACGTTCAATTTCTTTTGAGCCACAATTTTTTCTAATCAGTGGCTTTTTGCCTTGTTCAAAGGTGGTTTTAAATACATGGAATTCATCAGGGACAACGTCACCTTTAACTACCGATTCGCCAAGGCCATAAGCAGCATTGATCACCACAACATCTTTAAAGCCAGTTTCGGTATCAACGGTAAACATAACACCTGCTGTTGCCTTATCAGAACGAACCATCTGTTGGACACCCACAGAAAGTCCTACCGCAAAATGGTCAAACCCTTTTTCAATTCGATAAGCAATAGCACGGTCAGTAAATAAAGAAGCCATACTGTTGCGACATGCTTCAAGTAATGCTTGAGTACCCGTGATATTTAAAAATGTATCCTGCTGCCCTGCAAATGATGCATCGGGCAGATCTTCAGCCGTTGCCGAAGAACGGACTGCAACTGAAACATTTTTACGGCCTAAAAGCTCACAAAATTCTTGATATGCTTGAACAATTTGATTTTGTAAAACTTTAGGCAATGGCGCTTTTTTAATTAAATCTCGAGCCTTTTTGCCCGCTCTTTGAATTGTCTGTAATGAAACCCCTTTTTTTAAAGGCTTTAAGGTTTTATATAACGTAGCTTGTAGATCATTTTCTTGGATATGCAACCAATAAGCCTTGGCAGTTATGGCAAAACCATCAGGAACAGCAATATTCTTATTTTTCAAATCTTGTATCATTTGCCCTAATGAAGCATTTTTACCCCCAACAAGAGCGATATCTTGAAGCCCCAATGTTGCAAAACGTCTTACATAATCCATACTTTTACCTTTACATAAACCTGAAACAATTTCTTTAGTTTACCGCTAAAACCAGCTTAATTGCAATTAATTCCCGCTGACTTTCTTGCTCAAATTATAAAAAAAGTTTATTCTCAATAGTTCTTATCAACAGTAAACTATCATTAAAAACCTCAATTAGGGATTATTATGACGCATTTTTTACGATCAACTGCAGTAACAGCTGGGCTTGCTATTTTTTCAATGCTTTTTGGAGCAGGAAATTTAATGTACCCAATCAAAGTGGGACTTAATTCAGGGGACATGTTTTTGTCTGGAATTATTGGTTTTTTACTGACAGCTGTATTGATTCCTGTTGTTGGACTTATTGCAATCATTCACTTTAATGGAAATTATCATCAATTTTTTGCAAGAATTGGAACTATTCCAGGAAGATTACTGATCGCTTTCTGCATGGCAGTACTGGGACCTTTTTATGTAATGTCCCGTAACGTAACTGTCTGCTATACGATGCTTAAACCATTTTTGCCTGATGCAATTACAGGAATTATGTTTAGTGTAATTTTTTGCACCTTAACTTTTTTAGCAACCTATAAAGAAAGCAAGATTATTGATCTATTAGGTCACTTAATCAGCCCTCTATTACTTATTTCTCTCACCATTATTGTGATTAAAGGTCTTTTAAATCCGCAAGCATTGATTGTTCAATCAGCAAATGCATCAGATATTTTTATGCATCAAGCAAAATTAGGGTATGGCCATCTTGATCTTCTTGGAACAATTTTCTTTGGTTCAATTGTGTTAAGTATTTTAAAATCAAATATGAAACACGAAAGCAACTACGATATTAAAGAACTTTCAAAAACTGGTTTAAAAGCTGGCCTTATTGGATGTTTTTTATTGGCAATTGTTTATATTGGTTTAGCACTTTTAGGTGCTTATCATGGTGTTGGTTTAGAATCAATTAACATTGCTGAACTCTTTAGTATTATCTCTTTTAAAATTTTAGGACAAAGCGGCGCATTAATTACTGCAACCGCTGTTGCAATGGCCTGTTTTTCAACCATTACAGCACTGGCAATTGTTCTTGCAGAATATGTTCAACGCGATATCATGCACCATAAAATTAATTACTTTAAATCATTATCTCTTATTATCTTATTAACGTTTATTGTTTCATGCAGTGGAATTGAAGCGTTACTCAAATATGCTGAGCCACTTATTAATACCTTATATCCATTATTAATGACGCTTACGCTTTGCAACCTTGCTTTTACAACCTTAAACTTCAAACCAGTAAAATTGCCAGTCTTTGCAACATTAGTCTTTTCACTTTACATTAACTGGGCAAGTTACAGTATTTATTTAGAATTATTGAAATAACAAAAAAGGGGCTGAAATTCAGCCCCTTTTTTTATGTTACTTAATTATCGATTGCACGTTTTAGTAATGCAAGATTTTCTCTTCTATTTTTATGGACTTTTCTTTTTCTGGTTTGATTAGTAGTTTTTTCTAATCTTGCATTTTCTTCTTGCCTGCAGTTCCATCGGTCAAGACTCATATCAAAATGATACTCATCCTCTTCATCATCACTTGAATCATCATCATTTAATTGATCATCTACAGTCCCAGAAACAATGCTTCTAAGCTGCCTTATCCATTCTTTTTCTTCATAATATTCTGGACCAAGCTCTTGATCATAAGGTTCAAGACTTTGTATATACGCTTCACGTTCTTCTTCCATCTCTTGTTTTGTTTTTTCAATGTCTTCTTCAGTTGGATTAATAACCATTCTCATAATCATCAAAAATCTCTGCTGAGAAGTTAAGTCTTTTTGTCCACTTTCAATAATTTGATCAAACCAATCTTCTATGGTTAAAAAACCTGGCTCTTGCTGAGTAAAATAATTTCTTTCATCATATGGATTTGGAAACAATCTTTTATAATCATTCAAATTTTGGTTATCATCTTCAGGATCATAATATCGAACACCTGCTCTTTCTTGAATCTCAGAGCATTGTAAAAACTGTAAAGAAAAAAAACACACAAAAAAAAGTTGTAACATATCGCACCTTAGATAAAGAAGCATTTATTATTAATAAGACGTGCGCTTGGCAAGAGCAAAGTTTTGTCTTTTATTTTTAAATGATTTTGGAGAATAATAATTTTGTTTTGTTAATGCTGACCATTTTATTTTGATTTTATATTTGCACGAGCAACTACCTGAGCAAATGTTAATTTTATTGGGTCAGGAGTGGGCAAAACAACTGCAGGTTGATGTGCAACAGTTTCTGCTGAAGTTAGAGGAGCTTCAACTGGTAATGATTGCTGTTGTTGACCTTGCCCTCCTGGAACAATTTCATCATTATCAGAATCAGATGTTCCTGCGGGATCTTCTAGACGAACTATTTCATACCCTTCTTCATCTTCATCAGCTGCAGCTAAAGGATTAACAGCTAATGATTGCTCTTTTACTCCTGAAGAAAAGCCAAGCAACCTACAAACTAGGTCCATTGCCGAAATTGATTGCGCATGGAAAAAACATAGTAACAATAAAAAGACTACAGACCTCATTGCTTACCCTTTTTTTAATAGATAATGTTTTACTGATGCCAAATTATAGCATGCGATAATTTAAAAATAAATAACCGCTCTTTTTTAGAAGCGGTTATTTATTTTTAAAAAAATATTAGATAAACAAACCAGCAACCATCGCAGTTAATAAATTTGACAGTGCACCACCAAAAACAGCCTTCAAACCTAGCTCAGTAAGCCATGGTCGCTTTTCTGGAGCAAGTACACCGATTCCGCCAACTTGAATTCCAATACATGAAAAATTTGAAAATCCACATAATGCATAGGTTGCAATTGCTGCAGTTCGTTCTGACAAATGCATGTTTACCAAATCCCAATAAGCAACAAATTCATTAATTCCAACTTTTTTACCAATTAATTGAGCAACCTGTGTCGCTTCTTGACCAGTAAATCCCATTAAAAAAGCAAATGGTGCGCAAATCCATGAAAAAATAAGATCTAAACTTAATACTGGAATAGTAGTGCCTAAATAGTAGTTTGCCCATGTAGAAAGACCACCTAAGCAGCCATTAACCATTGCAACTAATGCTATAAACGCAATCAACATAGCTCCAACATTTAACGCTAGTTGCAGCCCATCACTGGTTCCGGTTGAAATTGCATCAAACACATTTGCTGCATTGCTATCAGAAACAACATGAACTTTACCAATTTTAACTTTTTCTGTTTCTGGCAATAAAATTTTTGCGATCATAATTGTTGTGGGAATAGAAATAACGCTTGCTGCAAGTAAATGCTCAATAGGCGCACCAAACTTGGCATAAACGACCATAATAGAACCACTGATAGTACCCATTCCGCTGACCATAACAACAAACATTTCTGATTTGGTCATAGTTGCAAGATAATTACGAATTAATAAAGGAGCTTCTGTTTGACCTAAAAAACTATTGGCAATTGCACACAATGTTTCAGAACCAGTTGTGCCTAAAATTGGCTGAATGATAGAGCCAAGAACAGCAACAACTCTTTGAACTATCCCAAAATAGAAAAGAAGCGCCATAAATGCACCAAAAAAAACTATTATAGGCAAAACTTTTACGGCAAAAACAGTTCCCCATGGCGTATTTACATCATTAACTAAATTACCAAATAAAAATTTTGTCCCTACTTCTGCATAAAAATAAAGATAATTCACTCCATCTGCTATGAATTTAATACCCGCTTTTCCAAAAGCAGTATTTAAAACAAAAGCTGCTATTAAAAATTGTAACAATAGAGCATTCATAACTAATTTTATGTTTATTTTACTTCGATGAGCAGAAAAGTACGACGCAAGCCCAGTAATAGCAGCTATACCAAAAAAATTTAGATAACGATTATACTCAAGAAAATACGCTATAATGTCCATGGAAAAAGACCTTTCAAAAAAATTTATGACTCAATTTCAAGAAGTTCATTTGAGTTTACACAAAGTTTAAAAAAAGGCACGTCAAAATTTTCAAGCAATGATAAATGGTTTTTTGCGACGTTCAAGACGATCATGTTCACGCAGTGCATCAACAATCTCATCAAGCTCACCAGCCATGATAACATCAAGTTTTTTTAAGGTTAGATCAACCTGATGATCAGTAATTCTATTTTGAGGGTAATTGTAAGTTCGCACTTTCTCAGCACGCATTCCACGGCCAATTAACTCTTTGCGAGCTTCAGACATTTGTGCTTGTTGTTTTTCTTCATGCGCAGACAAAATACGAGACTGCAACATTTTAAGTGCTTTTGTTTTATTTTTATGTTGCGAACGTTCATCTTGACACGTTACTACCACACCAGTTGGAATATGAGTAATTCGAACTGCAGAATCGGTAGTGTTAACATGTTGCCCACCAGCACCGCCAGCCCGATACACGTCAATACGTAAATCGGCAGGATTAATGTTAACATCAATTTCGTCAACTTCTGGTAGTACTGCAACGGTTGCAGTTGAGGTATGAATACGACCAGCTGTTTCAGTTTTTGGAACACGTTGAACGCGGTGAACACCGGACTCAAACTTTAACGTTCCATAAACATCTTTGCCTTCAATATGCAAAACCACATCGCGAATTCCACCCAAATCAGTTTCACTAAAACTGACAACGGTAGCTTTCCAGCCTTTTGAAAGTGCATAGTTAGAATAAAGGGTAAGCAAATCACCTGCAAACAAAGCTGCTTCTTGACCACCTGTTCCAGATCGAATTTCTAAAAAGATAGATTTTTTATCATATGGATTAGGAGGATACATGATATCATCAAGCTCAGTGGTTACAAGCTTTAACTCTTCTTGTAACTCCTGCATTTCTTGATCATATAATTCAACCATGTCAGGGTCAGTGTTGTCTGCACATTGTCGAGTGACTTCATCCATTTTTTTCTGAACTCGGTCAACCAAGCGATGCTTTTCAAGTAACGTTGTCAACAATGACAATTCTTTTTGAAAAACATGACGCTCTTTTGGATCAACAGCACCGCCAGAAAGCAATGCCGAAAGCTTATCAGCTCGATCTTGAATCTTTTCCCATTGAGCAGACATTACAACCCCTTAGCAACAATAATTATGCTTTTTTGCCAGCCGGTTTGTTATAACGATTTTCAAATTTTTCAATACGACCTGCAGTATCAACATACTTTTGTTGGCCTGTATAGAATGGATGACATCCTGAACAAAGTGTTGAACGGATTTCATTTCTTGTTGAACGAGTTTTGATTTCATTGCCACAAGTGCAATTAACTGTAATCTCAAACAGTTCTGGATGTAGATCTTTTTTCACAATTTACCTTTTTGATGATGCTTAACAACCTTAATAACACGACTTTTAGTATTGCCTAAACTGGCTTTTTTGTAAAGAGGCAATCAATATAATAAGCTTAGATAGAAAAATTTAAGCTTATTATTCTTTATTTGGGTTTATTTTCTTCTTTAATTTGATGAGCTCGTGCCCTTAAAGCTTCTGCTCGCTTTTCTAATTGAGGATACATTGGATTTAATAAAAATTGAGCTACTCTAGGGCTTAACTCATATATTTTTTCTGGATTTTCCCAACCAGCCTTTTTAAGATTAGAAATTATCTTACTAGCTTGAGCTTTATCTTCAAGATCTTTTGCTTGTGCTTCTAAAACCATCGGATTTGTTGATGAATGTAAATCTGCATAAAGCTCTCGATTCTGTTGTCGCTTAATCCACAATGAGAGCGCTGCTGATCCAGTCAGTACAGCAACACCTAACCCTTTAATCCGAGAAATCTTATTAAATCTTGATAATCCAGAGGCCAACCACGCTGCAAGCATGCCACCAAAAAATTCTTGCTCTGATTTTACTTGATCATTATTTTTGATATGTACTAGTTCACGTCCTATTATGCCTTGGAATAAATGCTTTTCCTGAAAATATTTTTTAACCTCTTCAGAATCAGGCTCACTACCCATAAGCTGTTGCCATTCTTTTTCTGATTTTTGGTCTAAACAGAAAGTTACATATCCCATTACAAGTTCATCAACGCCTATCAGAGCTTTTTTATCTGCCACTTTAAGGGGCATTGTAAAATTTTTTTTGCTCTCTACCACTAAAACAGTTCTGCGACTAATATTATGTTCGTCTAATACTTGGTCAATTATTTCTTTTCGAGCCTTAAGTAGTTCTTCACCATAATACATTTTTAATTCTTCGGCCGAAGTAGCTGTCCCAAATAAATGTTCTGACCCAGCTGGAAACATTTTTGCTTTGTTGCTCCAGAAATTTTGTTGCTTTTCTTGATCTTGAAGATAAGTATAACTAGTATAACTTTTTAATGTAGCTAATGCAGCAAACAGACTTGTTGATGGAGCAGTAATAATATTAATTAATACATTTCTAACCCCACCTTGAAAACTATACGATTGAAAGGTGAAGCAAAGCAAAAGAAACAACATTTTTTTATTCATACTTTTTCTCTTTTTTTAAACCAGTAATAATAAGGATTGAATACTACTGCTAAAATCATGATTTTGCAAAAAGATTAAAACAATTTTAAACTCAAAAATTATTTAACCTTAAAGGAGTTTCTATGAATCAAAAAATAGTCTTGGTAGTACTGTGCAGTGCAGTTGGAGCAGGTTGCGCTTATTATTTTTCACAATCAAATTCAGCTACTCTTGCTTCTGACAATATTGATGAAAACACAGCTTACGCAAATTCTTCTACTGCGCTCGATATAGCCAATTTGGAAACAGAAACAACATCAAAAGAAACCTTAGAAGGCACTACCAGCTATGATTTATCACAAAAAAATGATACGGTAGAATCTGCTACAAAACAAACCGAACAATCATTAAAACAAGAAAGTTTAAACATGCAGAAGACTGATTCAGGTATTAGTTACCAAATTATAACAGCTTCTCCAGCAGGCGCTGCAAAACCTAAAGTGGGTGCGTTTGTAACTGTCCATTATACCGGATGGTTGAATGACAATGGTAATCCAGGACAAAAATTTGACAGCTCAGTTGACCGTGGCGAACCATTTCAATTTAAAGTTGGGATTGGACAGGTTATTGCAGGGTGGGATGAATCTGTTTTAGATATGCAAGTTGGCGAAAAACGCAGAGTAATTCTTCCGCACGACCTTGCATATGGCGCACGTGGAGCAGGAAGAGTAATTCCTCCATATGCTGAATTAATCTTTGATATTGAATTGATCAAAGCGTAATAAAAAAGGGGCTAAATAGCCCCTTTAAAAATTCTTAAGCGATTGCAGCTACTTGTTCAACTGCAGTCGCTTTTTCTTGACCTTTTTTTCGTTCAATCCAGCCACGCAATTTGTTTGCTCTGCTTGATGGAGCAGGATGTGTTAGCCCACGCATAAAATCATAAATCCATCTTCTTATTGGGCTCTTCTTAATATCTTGTAATTTTCCAAGGTCGTATGCTTCTTTTTTATATAATAACCATTGTATACAACTCCCAATTTTTGAATTTGTTGGAACAAAAGGAGTTACTGTCTTTGATTCTATGTTAATCAAAGGATCAATTTCTTCATCTTCAAAAAAACTAATACCACCATTAAGTTGATCAATACCGATGCGTTCACAAGCAAAATCATCAGCTTGAACCTCATCTGCACGAGAAAAATAAAGCAACAGCCAAGACCCTATAAAATTTGAAATCCCTACCTTCTGATAAAACTGCAAATCCCAATCATATTTTTTTGCTAATATGGTAACTGAGCATCCTACTAAAATCTGCGTTACTAAAGCTCTTGTGATACGACTAGGAATATGCTTATATTGGATATGTCCTGCTTCGTGTAAAAGAATAAATTCTTCGCGCGCCAGTAATAGTTTTTCATCGTCCAATAATGAATCCCCATCCAAAAACTTTTTATAAATTCTATCGATTTCTTTTAATGATTTTTGCGGGAAATAAATAGCATTTAATGTAGAGCACCATTGGATTAACTTTGCAGGTACTACATACATCTCTTGTAAAAAACGCTTATCAAGTAATTGCGCATCAGGATATTGAGCTGCAAGTGCTTGATACCATTGTTGCGCATAAGGATATTTCGCCGATACTAAAGCATCTTCTTTAACCAAATAATTTTCGACGGTATAAAGAATCGTGTATCCAAAAAGGCTTTCCGCAGCAGCTACTGCTGCTAATCCTAGAATATCTGTTGCAACATCATTTTGAGCAAAAGAATTATTATTGTGACCTAATAACCCTAGTACCGAACCGAATAATACTATTTTTTTGATAAAATTATTCATAATATGACCCCTAAGTTAAAATTGTATAATTATTAATAATACCAATAATCATACAAAAGTCACCAAAAGATCCACTGTGAGCCTATTTTAACTCACCGTAATAATTATATATGTGACAAATTTCATTCAGGAACTGATCTGAATTGATTGCCATAAGCATTTTATGAAATACATTAAAATTGAAACAGTGCTCTTAATGGATCACCTTTTTGAGTAAATCTTTCTATAACATCACCCGGAGTTACCGTAATATCTGGAACAAAAGAATCAGAAAGATTATGTGGTTGCCAATTATCATATTTGGTTTCTATGGCTAATCCAATGCCTATTTTTTCCTGTAAAAAATTAATAATTTCTAAGTTTGGCTGACCTTTTTTTGCTGAAAAATAGGCTGCAATATGGATCAAAGTCCATCTCTCAAGAGCATGAACTTTTTTAATATCGCTACGAGTAACTATATTGGTTGCAAAAGTGGTAAATCCAGAAAGTTGCTCTTTGGGTACCCCGCTACGAAACAATTCTTCTACATTTTGGAAAATATAATTTTTATCTGCTGCTATCAATTGGCCAAATAAATCATTTATACAAGCTTTTTGAGTTTCTTCTGAAACATCTGGTTGAGCCAAAAGAGTATATAAAGAAACTCTGTCACCCGCTCCTTGTTTCCATTGCAAATTGTTTATTGGTTCATGTGGATCAACAAAAGCACTATTGGCACTAAAATTTTGTGTCATTAATAGTACTGCCAATAACCTCTGCTTAAGCTCCATACACACCCTTTCTTGAATTTACTACTCTTTCTCTTGCCAATACGTTATCCGTGGGTCAAATTCAAGCCCTTCAATTCCACAAAGATTCAATTTTTCTTTATAATATGCTATCATAGGCAATAAAAAGGCATTTCGTGCTGTTTCATTTTTAATTTCAGCCAATTTTTTATATACATCAAAAAATGCTCTAACCGGGCTATTTCCGTTGCTGAATGTATGTGCAATCTGACACGCAGTACTATCGACTTTTATGTATGCACCAATCCTACTGGGTACTTCTGCTTGGCGGACTGTGTAGCAAGTTTGAGCATTAAGTGCAATCTGATGCTCGCCGGCAATATAGGTCATCAACTGACAAGCTTCTGGCGATCCTTTTGCTGCTCGATATGCCCAAAATTGCATAATGTTCCATTTTTCAGCTCCATGAACCATTTCAATTTCACCTTCTGTAACTATGTCCCTTGCTGGATAGGTTTGTTTTACAAGATCCTCAATGGTAACACCACTTTCTATACGTTGTTGCAGTTGCTTTCGAGTCAAAATACGAAAATTAGGTATCTTCTTAAATGCTTCTTCTTCTGCTGCATTTTTCAAATATTGACATTGATTTTGAAATGATCTTAATGAAAGAGAAAATGGATCATAATTTGCAGGATGCTCCTTCTCACGAGCTTCAGCACCACTCACGCTGAAACTTTGCGCCATTAATAGTACCGCTAATAAACCTTTTTTAAACTCCATAGATGCCCTTTCTTTAAACCCTTTTATGTTACTTTTTGCTCTTTGCAAGTTTACATGGTATTCTAAAAATATGAAATTATGTAAAACAATCGTTTACCACTCATTTTTTGATTCTGTTACAACGGCCTTTTCAAGTCGTTTGTTTTCTTTTTCTTATTCTTTTTATTACTTTTATTTTTATCAGGGGAAGGCACAGCATGCTTTTTAAAAACAATTAATTTTTAAATCAAGCGCAATGTGTAAACCCCCCAGTAAAACCTGGGGTTTTTTATTGCTTATTTTTTACCGTTAAAGGATTGATCATGACTCTTAAAAAGATAGTATTCGGTTGTTTTCTGCTGACTGCCTTTGTTGTGTTTAAAGTTTATAAACAATCAGTACAAACACCACAGCACATTAGTCAATACACGATTGGCATTTTACAAACAGCAACCCACCCTGCTCTTGATGCAACGGTTAAAGGGTTTAAAGAAAGCCTACAAGAACAGTTAGGAAAAGAAATACAGTTTATTATGTATAATGCAGAAGGTTCTGTTGCCCAAGCTCACGCGATAGCACAACAACTGTCTGCTTACCAAAACAAGATTGATGCTTTTTTTGCTGTTGCTACACCAGCCGCTCAAGCTTTAAAAGCACAAATTACGGAAAAACCATTAATTATTGCTGCGGTCACTGACCCAAAAGCAGTTGGGTTAATTGAGCCAAATGGCAATGTATGTGGCGTTTCTGATATGATTGACGTGCCAGGACAAATTGAGTTCATGCTCTCTTTAGTTCCGAATGCAAAAACAGTTGGTCTTTTATATACCGCTGGTGAACCTAATTCACAAGTATTGGTTGATTTGATGCAACAAGAGTTAAAGACAAGAAACTTAACTCCGGTGTTATCAGCGTTACAATCTGAAACAGATGCACAAGCTGCTATGGAACTTGCATGTCGCAAATGTGATGTCATTCTTGCTCCAACTGATAACACCGTTGCAAGCACCATTGCTTTACTTGCAAGCATTGCACAGCAGTATCAAAAACCATTTATTGTCAGTGATGAAACCTTGCTCAGACCAGGAATACTGGCCGCTCGTGGAGTAAACTACTATGAAGGTGGAAAACAGGCTGGCCAAATTGCATATCAAATTTTAACCGAACAAAAAACAGTTGCCCAAATAGGTATCACAACTATCAAAACTCAAACCAAAAAGGATTAACCATGTCTTATAAACCATTACTGACTATTATACTAATTGCCACGAGTATCACTTTAGCAATAACATTATTACGTAATAAAACAACCAGCACAAAGCAGTACACTATTGGAATTTTACAAACTGCAGCACACCCTGCCCTTGACGCAACGGTCAAAGGTTTTATGCAAAGCCTACAAAAAGAATTAGGTGACTCGATTGAATATGTGATTCACAATGCACAAGGGTCTATAACCCAAGCACATGCTTTAGCCCAACAATTACATATTCAAAAAAAATATGATCTCTTTTTTGCTGTTGCAACCCCTGCTGCTCAAGCATTAAAAACACAAGAACATGAACGACCAATTATTATTGCTGCGGTCACTGATCCAAAAGCAGTTGGATTAATTGAGCCCAATGGCAATGTGTGTGGCGTTTCTGATATGATCGACGTGCCAGGTCAAATTGAGTTCATGCTCTCTTTAGTCCCGAATGCAAAAACAGTAGGTCTTTTGTATACAGCTGGTGAACCTAATTCACAAGTGTTAGTTGATTTAATGCAACAAGAGCTAAAAGTAAGAAACTTAACTCCGGTATTATGCGCACTGCAATCTGAAACGGATGCACAAGCGGCCATGGAACTTGCATGCCGCAAATGTGATGTCATTCTTGCTCCAACGGACAACACCGTTGCAAGCACGATTGCTTTACTTGCAACTATTGCGCAACAATATCAAAAACCATTGATTGTCAGCTGGTTAAGTGATGATATTAAAGAACATCAAGGGGTACTTGCTGCTCGCGGAGTTAATTATTTTGAAGGTGGAAAACAGGCTGGCATGATGGCGTCTCAATTACTGACAAAAAAAACAACCGCTGCCGAGCTTGGTATTACTACCATTGATTCACAAAATACGTATATAAAACCGTAAGGAACTGATTATGCTTGAGATAGTACAGATTCTACAAGGCGTGCTGGAACGCGGGCTTATTTTTAGTGTGGTTGTTGCAGGAGTCTATCTTGCAACACAGCTGATTAATTTTGATAACCTTTCTATTGAAGGCGCCTTTGGCCTTGGCGGAGCACTTACTGCACTTTTACTGTTTCATGGAGTCAATCCATGGGTTACGTTATTATGTGCTCTTTTTGCTGGAATCGTGTCAGGAATGGTTACCGGTTATTTACATAAAAATCTTAAACTCAACCCGTTAATCAGCGGTATTGTTATGACCACCGGCCTTTTTTCGGTCTTACTTAAAATTGCCGGTTCAAATATGATGATCAACCAACAAGCCACTATTTTCACTACGTTTAAATTTATCCCAATCTATCTACAAAAATTATTGATTCTGACCCTGTTAATGTCATTGCTTTTTGCATGTATACGCTGGTTTTTAACCACAGAAGTTGGTTTTTTGCTCCACGCTTTAGGTGACAACCCACAAATGCTGATTAATGTGGGAAAAAGAGTTGACCGTTACACCATGTTAGGCATTGGACTTTCCAATGGACTTGCTGCGTTAAGTGGAGCATTATTTGTGCAATACACGGGTTATTTTTCTATCTGGGCAAGTGTTGGTATTTTAATTATTGGCCTTGCTGGCATGATCCTTGCACAATCGATCAGCAAATCATTTGGACTGGCCTTATTACTTGGTTCAATTTTTTACCAAATTATTATTACCCTTACCTTTGAATTACAACTTGATCAATCATGGAACAAGTTGGTAACTGCTGTGTTAATTGTACTACTGATTGTTTTAAAAGATTCACTGCGTAAAGCATAAAAGGAGTGTATATGTTACGTTTAGAAAATGTTGCTGTTTCATTTGGTAAAACAGATGTTTTGAAAAATATTCACTGTACCCTTGAAGCTGGTGATTTTGTCGTCATTGTCGGTGGCAATGGAGCAGGCAAAAGTACTTTGTTTGACACTATTGCAGGCAAAATCAAACCACAAGCTGGCAAGATTTCAATTAATAATCAAGAGGTAACCAACCTTGATGAAATCGATCGATCAAGCTTAGTCACTCGTATTTTCCAAAAAGTTGATCTGAATTCAATTGGTTCTTTTTCTGTTGCAAAAAATCTCGCCTTTGCTCGTTACAGCCGTAAAGCTGCACGGTTAGTTGATGGCATGAATACCATCACACAAGAAGAAGTAGCAAAGATTATTGCTAATTTGGGACTTGATGCTGCTGTCATTGACCGGCCCATGAAAAGTCTTTCTGGCGGACAAAAACAGTTAATTGCTTTTGCAATGGCCACACAACAGATTCCACAGATTTTATTACTTGATGAACCAACTGCTGCACTTGACCCACAAGCTGCAACCACGTTACTTAAACACGCGGTCAAATTTATTAAAGAGCATAAAGTGACCACTATTTTGATCACTCATGACCCACACATTGCATTGCATGTTGGCAACAAAATTTGGATTTTAGAGCAGGGTAAGATTGTAAAGCAGTTTAATCAGTCAGAAAAAAATGGGCTCAAGCCTGAAGATTTGATTGGGCAAATTGATTATAAAAGTTTGTTGTAACGCCCTCCGCGGGCGATAGCGCCAAAGGGATGCTTGTCCACCCCTTTGGAATCAAGACACAGGGGCAAGCCCCTTTGATCCCCACGCTCTGATTCACTGCTGGCCCTTTATTAAATCGATTACAATTTAATACGGTTGCATCCGATCAACAGAGCTGATACAGAGCTATCATAATTAATTAAATAAATACTTTAGCGCAAATTATCTGAGACGTGCAGCCCTGCGCAGCAAAGGCGAGCGCGAACCGGAGGGAATTAGAATTTGCAAAGGGTTCCAAGGGATTTATCCCTGGCACCTGGATTGCAAAGGGGGTTGGTGATAACCCCGCTTTGCCGCAACGCCCGCGTAGGGCGCACAGCATTTGAAGTATATACAATTAGGTATATACAATAAACTGCTCTTTGCATGCAGCATGCTGCGCAACCATATACTCTTTATAAGAACTGTCCAGTTGACTTAAAGCTATTAATTGGCCATCAACTTTAACCAGTGGATCAATACCTCTGAACTTGCCTTTAAAATAAAGGTCATGTTGTGCTGATGTTCCTGCTTTATAAGCAGTTTTGTAGTTATAGATTTTTTGCATTAAGTCTTGAATTTCAGCATCTTTACAGTCTGCCAATTTTTGCCAAACTTTTGCGTCAGTTGAAAAGTGAAAATCATCTTTAGTAATAATTCCTTTATCAAAACCTTGTTTTAATAATTGTGCTGCGCGAGTTGAAAGATACGCATTTTCTGCTGAAGACCAATTTTGCACTGATAAATCAACAGAAATTTTTGCATACTTTTTTGCAGCTTCAATATCATCAAAAAACCACTGCCCATTATGGCATCCTAAATGTTTAACGATATCACGCATTTCATCTGGAGTAATCCAACCTTCAATATAGCCACCATAAATATTGTATTCAATACGGTCAGCGCCTAAACCGGGTAAGTCACATTTAAGTATTGGGTATTCAACACCTTTGCCATACTGTGCAATTCGTTCTAACCCATGTTTTTCTAAAATAGCAAATAGACCAGTTTCTTTTAAATACCATTCAAAAATTTCATCTTGATACGAATATTTCTGTAAATGTGTACCATGGACAAAATCAGCAACATGTGAAAACGCAGTGTGAGAAACATCATGTAATAACCCTGCCACTTGTTCTTCAAGTGAGGCCCCAAATGTACGCAACATATAAAAGACGCCCAATGAATGGACATAGCGCGTATAAATTTGTTCTGGCTTAACCAGCGCAACAATACCATATTGATTAATTGATTTAAGACGCTCCATTGCAGGTGTGGCAAGCAGCTCAAGAATAACCGGCTCAGTAACCGTGACTGATCCATAGATAGTTTGAATAGTTTGTGATTTTTGTGTTACGCAAAAAGGTGCTGATACAAAATGATACGTACTATAACCGGTAAGTAAAAAAAATATTGATAAAGCAACTATGCGTAATCTTTGATTAAACATGCAAACCCCCTAAAACTTTGAAAAACTTTTTATTTTGATTGTGTAATATTACCAAATCAAACCCTTAAAAGCAATGTTACTGACTATCACAAAATTGGGCAGTTTTGAGCTTTTTTTCTTGTTGCGCTCTTTCTTGTGCATAAACCTGGACAACTTTATGATACAACTGTTTACTCCCTTCTGTATCTATTTGGGTGAAAACACCCAAACAAAAGTTTTCTTGATTAGCCTTGTTTGCTTTATATTGAAAGGAATTATTTTTAAGCTCACTTTAATCATATTACAGCTCCAATAGATTTTTTATTGATTTTCCTTCTTTCTTTTTGCTAAACTTAAACTCAATAAAATGGAGTTCATTATGAAAAAATTTATCATATTTTTATTATTATCAGTGATAGTTAACAATGTACCGGCAGCAGAATCTTTTGCAGCAGCTGCTGATAGCAGAGAAAAAAAATTAGCAACTTTAGATAAAGAATTTCAAGCACTTACACAAGAAATAGATCAACTAAATGCCCAACTTGACATGTTAATGAAAGATCCAAACGCAGAAACCAAAAATATGGAGGCATTAGCAACTCAATTGGATCAAGCACTAGCTAAAAAGAATGATCTAGAAAAAGAAAAAGCGATTAAAACTCTCGAAAAAGAACTTTCTCCACTTTTAGTTAACCCAGAAATACACCAAGATAGAATTGTTGCGATAAATGAAAGACTTGCCCAATTAAAAAAAGCATCTAAATCAAGTAATATAAATGATCAAGAGATTCTACCTTTTGAAATCTCTTCAGATTATTTAACTCATTTTCAAAAAGCACGTCAAAAAAGAAAAACAGAGAGTCAAACATATAAACCAACACAAAAAGAACTATTGACTACCCAGTTAGAAAAATTAAAGAGACGCTTAAAAGAGCTCCGGGAACAATTAGAAATGCAAGAGGATTTTGTAAAGAGAGAAAATTCAATTGAATTATTAGAAAAACAAGATAAAGAGAATATTAAACCTCTGTTTAATCTTGAAGATTTTCCATATCTTTATAAGTACTATAACGATTTTTTCTTAAAGAATCGATTTTTTAGTATAAAATCTAAAGAGAGTTTACAAAAAATCAAACAAGAAGATAGAATACGCGCAGAAGAAAAACGGCAAGAATTAATAAAACGTTTAAAAGAAGAAACAGAAAAAGTAACAAAACAAAAAGAAATATTTCAAAGATGGTCAATATTGGAACCTTTATGGTTCTCTACCGATAATTTATTGTTACATTTACCTTCAAAAATCTATCAATTACCAGACCAAGAAAAAGATGATATTGATGAGGAAATTGATTTTTTATAACCGAGCCTTTGGTATTTTATTATTTTCTTGTTGTCTTGCCCGTTGTGTTTCTTCCCACAACTGTCCGAGCTCTTTGAATTTGTTTCTTAACGCCTTTTGACCTTGCGCATCCATTGGAAATACATCTGCAGCTACTCTTACCTGACCACTATAATGTTCTTCTGGAAAGCAGACAATAAAAAGCACCTTTTTTTCGTCTGGAGATTTAGCTAGGTAGCCAAAAATATCACCCTGTTTAAAAGTACCAATAGGTTGCCATTGACTTGCCCAAGCAGAACAAACTGAACCTAATAATATCCCCAATACCAATTTTTTACTCATCAACATTTTCCTTTTTTCATAGTTTTATTTTCAACCTCTGCATATAAAAAATTTATTGTTAATAAAATTCCTAAAAAATAATGCTTCATACTATCAGTTCCATTAAAATAGCCGGTACCATGTCAACCCCATCAGTTGCTTCAACCTCTTTAACTTTTTTAAATCCCAGTTTCTCATAGACATGAATGGCTCGTTCATTAGCAACTTCAGGGTCAACCGTAATTTTTGTAGGTTTAAGTGGCATCATAATTTCATCAATAAATTGCTGCAAAATTTTAGTCCCATTACCTTTACCAATATAATCGGTGTCGGCAATCAACACATCAAAGCCATATACCCCTTTTTCCGGATAATTTTGTGATCGAATGGGGCAATTGGTTGCATCATACCAGGCAATATACCCAATTGGTTTATTATTATGGCAAATAAAGTAACATCCAATAGTATTGTCTTCAATTCTTCCCTTATATTTTTCATAAAACTTTTGGTAATCCCGCGTTTCGCGCCACCAAGCGGCAACGTGATCATGAGCAAGCCACTCATACAAAAGTGGAATATTTGATTCTTTAAATAGAGTAAAATTAAATAATGGTGTCATGTTTACACTTCCTTTTGATGGCCATGAATAGGCGCCTTTTGCACCATAGACCTGATTAATTTCTTTTATTTTCCCCTGTTGATCACAAGTAAGAACACTTATTACCGTATCAACAGCACCATTTTGATACATTATTTCAAAATGAACAATCTCACTCTTTTCACTTTCAATAATATCCAAAAGTTTTATCTGTTTAAGTTTTTCAGTTGCATGAAAATCTTGAATCTGTGCTTGATAATCAACAAGTCCCTGACAAATTAATTGTGAGTTTGTTGTCTTTTTTAAAAAAGGAGAGAAAAGGAAAACGATATCTTTATCAATTAACTCATCACGGCTCAATTTTTCAAGTAACTCAATATAACGCTGCCCTACTGAAAGAAACTTGTCTTGAGTTTGCGCATATAAAGAGCTTGTCATTACTAATAAAAAACCTAAGAAATAGTGCTTCATTTTTTGTTCTTTTTTTCTTGTTCTTCTTGATAACGCTGAGCCAGCAATCTAAGAACTTTCCTTTCTTTTTCTCTTGTTAATTCGGTTTTATAACCTTTTACAAGTTCCCAGCAATTTCTCTTATTTTCAGCTTTATTATCGATAGCTAAAATTTCATGACCTGGTTTGCCGTTTTGCATAGCTTGATAAATAATTATTCCTTGAAGAGAATGTTTAGAAATATTCGACCAATTGCGTGATTCTTGTTCTAGCCAAAAATGTTCATACCAATCAAAACCTCTTTCAGATTCTTCTCCTACACTTATAGTACTAAATACAGGAGTTCCTGTATTATCCTTAACAAAAGAACAGTAGCGCTTATTGCCTTTTCCATATACATAATTTTTCACTACGCCTTTTGGTTCTGTCACAACATAACAAACCTCTTGAAAAGTTTCTTCTTTTAAAATTAATTGCTGCGCAGCAGCCCCAATAGAAGAAACCAAAACAGATGCGATTAATAATAAAACTTGGGGCTGGCATAGTTAAGAGATTATTTATTCTCTGACTTTGCCCACTGCTTCAGCACTTTCAATAGTTTTCGAGCTGATCCAAAATTAAACCGCCATTCACACTCTTTAATATAGAGATAAAAAT
>Ga0214917_10002818_pt1 | contig 20778 bp, 19 predicted proteins | sample LL_1208_BB_MetaG_FD_177983 | JGI IMG/M metagenome (GOLD analysis project Ga0214917, IMG submission 177983) | Freshwater microbial communities from Lake Lanier, Atlanta, Georgia, United States - LL_1208_BB | ecosystem: Environmental > Aquatic > Freshwater > Lake | place: USA: Georgia | collected...
GAGCCCCCCGCCGCTCCCGGCCAACCTGCTGCGCGCCAACCAGCCCGCCAGCGGGCCGCTCCAACCCGCCGACGCGGTGGCCAGTCCGCCCCTGGCGCTGCCGACGCCCCAACAACTGAAGGGCGGCACCACCGCAGCCCTGAGCCTGGAGCAGGCCCTGGCGATCGCCTTCGCCAACAGCGCCAGCCTGCAGGCCCAGCGCGAGCAGGTGGCGGCGGCCCTGGCCAGCGTTCAGGCCTCCCTGGGCACCTATTGGCCCACGATCAGCGCCTACGCCTCCAGTGGCTACGAGCGCAGCCGCAGCACCACCACAGCCCTCACGAGCAACAACAGCCTCGGCTTCGGCCCCCAGTTCTCACCAAACGGCCTGCTCACCCCCGCCGGCCCCACGGCCGGCGCCTTTTATGTGCCCGAGGGTGGCTCGGTGAAAGCCACCAGCGGCACCGGCAGCTTTGACGGTGGGTTGCAGCTCAACTACGCCCTGCTCGACTTCGCCCGCACACCAACGGTTCGCGCGGCGCGGGCCAACCTGGAGCAGGAGCGGGCCACCTACGCCAACCAGCTGCGCAACCTGCAGCTGCAGGTGAGTGAGGCCTACTACCAGCTGCAACAGAGCGAGCAGCTGGTGCGGGTCTACGACGCCAACCTGCGCAACGACCTGGTGATCCTGCAGGACAGCCTTGATCTCCAGAAGGCGGGGCTCGTGCCCCGGCTGGATGTGCTGCGGCGCCGGGCCGTGCAGGCCTCCGATGAAGAAACCCTGATCCAGGCCATGGCCGACCGGGCCGTGGCCCGCCGCCAACTGGCGGCGCTGCTCAACCTGCCCGCCGCCATCACCCCCAGTGCCAGCGACCCCATCGTGGTGCAGCCGCGCTGGCCCCTGGATCTGGAGCAGAGTGTGCTGGCGGCCTACCGCGGCAACCCGGAACTGGAGGCGATCCTGGCCACCCGGTCTGCCCTGGCCCAGCAGAAACAGGCCACGGCCGCAGGGCTGCTGCCGAAGCTGTCGCTGTTCGCCGGTGCCGGCGGCAGCAGTGCCCAGAGCAGCCTCGGCAACTTTGAGGTGGGCGGCGGTGGCTGCTGCGGCGCCACGGCCCTGCCCCTGAGCGTGACCAACAGCTGGGACTGGTCGGTGGGGCTGAGCCTCACCTGGCTGCTGTTCGATGCAGGCACCACGGCCGGCCAGGCCAGGGCGCTGGCCAAGCGGGAGGCGGCCACCGCGCAGCAGTACGCCGCCAGCCGCAACGAGATCCGCCTGCGGCTGGAGCGGGCCTTCTTCAACCACGAAGCCAGCCTGGCGAAACTCAGCTCGGCCCGCCGCGGAGTTGCCGCGGCCCTGGAGGCCTTCCGCGATGTGCGGTTGCGCTACCTCACCGGGCTGTCCAGCGAACTCGATGTGTCGAACACCCAGGACCGGCTGATCAACAGCCTGGTGCAGCGGCTCAACGCCACGGTGGCCGTGAACATCACCTACGCCAAGTTGCTGCGGGAGCTGCTGCCGATGCCCCAGGATCCCAACCAGGCGATCCAGCCGCAGCTGCAGCTCACCAGCCGCGGCGGCGGCAGTGCTCCGGGCCAACCCTGATCAGGCCCAACGCCATGGCCATCGTCCTGCCAACCCTGAGCCCTCTGGGGCGCAACAGCCTGCGGATCTGGCTGGCCGCCACCCTCACCATCGGGATCATGCTCTGGACCGGACGCAGCCAGGTGCTGGGGCTGGCGCTGGTGATGGCGGTGCTGTTCGTGAACGAAAACGACTTCACCCCCGCCCGCAGCATCGGCGAGCAGATCGCTGGCGCCCTGGTGGGAATCCTCACCGCGATGGTGCTGCATGAGATCTCCACCAGCTGGGTGGTGCTGGGCATCGCGCTGCTACTCACCGGAATCCTGGTGCGCGGCCTGGGGCTGCTCAAGGGCCTCGGCACGGGCTACCTGGGCTGCTGGGCGCTGGAGTTGCTGCACCAGGGCAACCGGTTCGAAGCGGGGCTGATCTTCAACATGGCGCTCGCGGTGGTGGTGGGGATCCTGATGGCGCAGATCGCCACCTGGGCGCTGTGGCCGCGCCGGCCGCTGCAACAGCTGCCTGCGCTGGAGGCCGGGATGGCCAGCCAGCTGGGCCAACAGATCGCCGCGATGGAGCGGTGGCTGCGCGATGGCGGTCCGCCGCCGCTGCCGCTGCGCTCCCAGGAGCTGCTGCCCAGGATTCAGCTGCTGCAGCAACTGCGCGAGCACCACCAGGGCCTCGCCAGTTCGGCCACCCCCCCACAACGCCTGCAGAGCCGCTGGGCCCAGGCCGGCAGCCTCTGGCGCCAGCTGCTGCGGCAGTGGCTGCTGCTGGAGCCGCTGCTGCGCCAACTGCCGGCACCGCTGCCCCAGCCAGCCCAGGGGGAGGAGCCGCTGCTGCTCGGCACCCTCGCCGCCCTGGGGGGGCAGTTGCAGGCCGAGGCAGCGCCTGGGCCGGAGCGGCCCTGCGCCAGCCCTCCGAAGCTCTGGCTGCAGGAGGCCACCAGCCTGGGGGCCTCGAAACCCCTGCTGCTGGCCATCGGCCAGCAATGCCTGACCCTCCACCAGCTGCTGCACAGCCGCGCCCTGCTGCAGGCCTCGATCACAGCGCAGACGGGGCGGGCGCGATGAGCAGCCCGGCCCTGCGGGATTCCCTGCGGCTGGCCGCCACCGTGACGGTGGTGAACGGCTTTGCCAGCCTCACCGGCCTGCCCTTTGCCCTCTACGCCTCCCTGGCGGTGTTGAGCGTGACCGTGGGGAATTACGGCAACACCCTTGAGCTGGGACGCCAGCGGCTGATCGGCACCGCGGTGGGCGCCGTGGTGGTGTTCTTCGGCTATCGGGCCTTTGGCCAGCTGCCATGGGTGGTGGCGCTGCCGCTGGCCCTGCTACTGGCGCGGTTGATCGCCGGCTCCCTGCGCCTCACCGTGGGCTACACCGTGTGCTGCTTCGTGGTGGTGATGGGCTGGCTGACCCACGCGCAGCAGCTCGACACCTGGATCCCGCTGCGGCTGTTCTGGACAGCCTTCGGCATCCTGATGGCCCTGCTCAGCCTGCGCCTGTTCTGGCCCTCAAGGGCCCGGATCCAGCAGCGCACGGGGCTGCTGCAGCTGCTGGTGGATCTGGGCCACACCCTGGAGGCCGTGGCGGGCCAGCAGCCCGGCACCAGCCAGCCCCACCCCCAGCGGCGCCAACGGCTGGGGCAGCAGATCCGCGGCCTGCGCACCAACTTGTTGGCCCTGCGCGACCAACGCCAGGGGGCTCTGCTGGAGCTGGGCACACGGGCGGCCCAGCATCCCCTGGCACGGATGTGGGAGCTGCTGGATCAGACCTGCGAGGCGCTGATTCTCGATCTCGATGAGCTGCGGCGCCTGCCGGATCCCGAGTGGCAGACCTGGGGGCTGCAGGGGAACGCCACGGCGGCAGCCGCCTTTGTGGAGGCGGTGGCCCAGCGGCTGCTGCAGTGGCAGGTGCAGCTGCGTGGATCGTTGCAGCTGCAGCCACCGCCGAGCACCCCTCGGCCGGCCCTGCCCCTGGAGGCACTGCAGACGCCGGAGGCGTTGGCGGCCTATCAGCAACTCACCCCCGAACAGCTGCAACGGGTGGCCTCGCAGCTGATGGTGCTCAACCGCATCGACCACACCCTGGAGAGCTCCGAGCGCCAGTGGAGCGCCCTGGTGGCCTGAGGCCTCTCAGAGATTGGGCCGCGACGACCACCAGCGCTCGAGGCGATAGAGCCACACCACCACCAGCACCACCAGCCAGAACCACAGCTCCGGCGGGTTGGCGTTGAACAGGATCAACAGCAGCACCACCTCGCTCACCAGCCAGGGAAATTCCTGCCGCAACAGGGGGTTGCGGATCTGGGGAAGGCGCCAGGATCTCGAAGGGCGGTTCATACGGGTTGGCGCAGGAAGGGCAGATTCCAGCGCAGGTCGATGCCAGGGGTGCGGTAGCCACCGGTGAGGGAGCGCAGACCCGGCAGCACGTAGCTGATGGGCGAGCGCCACTCCACGTAGGCGTGGGTGGTGATCGTGAGGCCGTCGCGGATGGGGAACACCCCGCTGCCACCGGAGAGGGTCCAGCGGTAGCCGTCCACGCTGGACGGATCCCGCTCCAGCTCGATGGTGCTGCGCATCACCGGGCCGTTCTTGGTGAGCTCCTGCGCCAGCTGGGGGTTGCCCAGCGTGGTGGAGATGTCGTCTTCCGTGGCGGGGAGGGTGAGCACCCGCTTCACCTTGCCCACGATGCCGCCGAAGCGGCCGCGCTGGTTCCACAGCGGCACCACCTCCACAGGCAACCCGGGGGGCAGGCGGCGGGCGTCGGCGGGGGAGAAGTAGGCCACCGCCCGCAGCGGACGGTCCTTGGCGTTGGGCTGCTCCGGTCGTCCGATCGTGCCCAGCCGCTGGCCGGTGCCCACGGTCTGACCGGGAATCACCTGCAGATCGAGCACTGTGCCATCGCGCTCGGCCTGCACCTTGCCGTCGTAGGCGATCTTGGCTTCCGTCACCTGGATCTCCCGCTTGAGATCGTCGATCTGATAACGACGCTGCAGGGCCTGGGTCTCGATGGTCAGCTTCACCTGCTGGTAGTTGGTGACCACGTTCTTCTCGTTGATCTTCACGTCGTCGAGATTCACGCTCGTGCTGGTGAAGCCCTGCTCCGCCGACACAACGGCATTGGAGAGAGGAGCCACCACCTCGCGGCGGGCCAACCACTCCAGGTTGCGCAGTTTGCTGGCGTAGGTGGCCTGCAACTGGCCATAGCGGCGGCGATCGTCGGCGTACTTGCCCAGGGCGGTGTCGAGGGCGCGTTTCTCGGTGAACAACCGCTGGGCATCACGGGCATCGAGCTTGGCGTTGTGCCGCTCCAGCTGGCGCAGGTTGCCGCGCTGCTGGGCCAGCTGGCGCTCCAGCACGGGCAGGTAGAGCTGCAGCAGCACCTGGCCGCGCTTCACCCGCTCCCCTTCCTTGACGAACACCTGCCGCACCTGGCCGCCGGAGCGGGCATTGAGGATGCCGGCGTTGTCGGGGTAGATCAGCACGCCCTTGCCCTCCACCTCGGTGGGCACCGGCCAGAACAGGGCCCACAGCAGCAACACTCCGCCCACGCCTGCCAGGCTCACACCCACCTGGCTGTGGTCACTCAGCCCCTCCCAGCCGGCCTGCAACCGCTGCAGGCGACCGGGTGGTTCGGAGGCAGAAACGGTGGGTGGGGCCTGGGTCATGGCGCCAAGCTTGCAGGAATCAGGCACCCCTGTCAGCCCCCGGCGGCTCCTGCGGCCAAACACCGAGCTGCCGCAGGCGGCGCCGGGCCGCCTCAGGGGGCTCAGCGGGCAACGGCGCCAGCGCCTCAGCCAGCAGGGGGGCCAGCACCGGCACCTGGGCAAAGCCCCCACTGAAACCGGTGAACACCCACAGCCCCGGCGCCCCGGGGAGGGGGCCGGCCAGGGGCGAGCCCTCTGCGCAGAAACTCACCGGTGTCTGGTGGAAGCGGGCCTGCTGCAGCGCCCGATCGAGCCCCAGCGGCGCCAGCGATTCCCGCAGGCGCTGCTCCATCCAGCCGGGATCGGGTTCGCCCTGGTCGCCGTCGGGGGCCACCAGGGTGAGTTGTCCCGCCAGGGCCCCGGGGCCGCGGGGCACCAGCCCTGGGTCCACCACCCAGGCCCGCGCCTGCACCTGGGGAGCACGGCGCTCCAGGGCCAGGCGCTGAAAGTGCAGTGGCAGGCGCAGCTGATCCGCCGCCAGCTCTGGCGGCCGCTGCTCCAGCTGCAGCACCCCGGCCCAGCTGGTGCGCAGGCGCCCCGGCAGCCCGGGCCAGAGGGCCCGGCAGCCACTGCCCGCCGCCAGCACCACCTGGGCTGCCTGCAGCGGTGGCCCCTCCTGCAGATCCAGCTGCCAGAGGGAACCGCTGCGCTGCAACCCCAGAGCCAGGCCCCGGCGGCGGTCCACCCCGGCGGCGGCCAGGGCCTGGGGCAAGCACTCCGCCAGCCGTGCCCCATCCACCCGCGACACCGGCAGGGGGGGTAGAGCCGCCAAGCGCGCGGGCTGCCACCCCAGGGCACCATGGCGCTGCTCCAGCCCGCGCCAGCGGCCGGCGGCCCGGGCCGCCAAACGCGAAAGGGGGGTAGGGGCCAGGGGCCAACCGGGCACCACGCCGTAGCTGAGGGCGGTGGCAGAGGGCGCTGCGCCAGCAGAGAGCCCGAGGCCCTGATCCAGCAGGGTCACCGCCTGATTCCGCTCCCGCAGGGCCAGGGCCAGCAGCGAGCCCGCCAGGCCCGCACCGATCACCAACACCCCCGGAAGCGGCCCCGGGGCGGGCGCCGCCATCAGATCTGCAAGGTGAAGGAGGAGATCACCTGATGGAAGAGGGTCTTAACCTTGGGCCAGCGCACCTCATTGGTGCTGGCGGCCAGGGTGTACAGACGGCCCCGATCCACCACCACCGTGGCCAGTTCGTGGCGGTCGCGGTCGTTGAGGTGCACGGCGTATTCGAGGTCGTAGAAGGTGCGGCCGCCGTCCTGGCGCTCCACCGCCTCCACCAGCTCCGCCTGGCGGCCGCTGCCCTCCGGCGCGATCACCACCCGGCGCAGCTTCTCGCCCACCGCCACGGCACTGCCGAGGGATTCCAGCTCATTGGTGGCGTTCACATCGGAGATCACCAGGCTCAGGGTCTCGTCGCTGTTGATCAGATCGTGGAACACCACCTGGGGGCCATCGCTCACCTGCACGCGGGTCCAGCCGGTGGGATAGAGGAAGGCGTAGCGCCCATCCGGGCTCTGGAAGGAGTTGAGGCCCGCCGCCGCGGCGCTGCATCCCACCAGCACCACCGCCAGCACCAGGGCCAGCAAGGAGGCAATGCCGCGGGGCAACAGATGGCGAGGCAAGGCCATGGCAACGGAGCGCACAGGGGTGGCGTCATTCTCCCGTGCTGCAGGGCCCGGTGCTGCTGGCCCCGGGGCCAGCCAGCATGGTCTGCACACCCGTAGAGCCCCCATGCCCTCCAGCAGCAGCGCCCCGCCGGGCCCGCGCCCCCAGCGCCACAGGCGCTGGGCCCAGATCCAGAGAGAGCAGCAACGCCAGCCCTTCTATCGGCTCCTGGATCGCTCCTTCAGCTTCCGGCTGCTGCTGGCCGCCGGATCGGCCTTCACGTTGCTGGTGGGGGTGAACCGCTGGGAGCACTGCCGCCAGCACAACTTCAGCTCCGGCTGCCTGCTGAGGGATGGCGGCGGCATCGTCAGCGTGGGCAACGTGGAGTCGCTGAGCATCGTGACGGCGGCATTCCTGTTCCTGCTGGAGGGCCGCAAGCGCCGGCAGAGGGAGAACCTGGAAGCGATGGAGGTGATCGTGGCCTGCCAGCAGGCGGGCGCCAAGGTGAGCTATGCCCGCAACAGCGCCCTGGAACTGCTCAGCGACAGCGGCCTCTGGCTCGATGGCCTCGACCTGAACCACGCCAACCTGGACGAGCTCCAGGCCAGTGGTGGACGCTGGCGCGAGGTGAATCTGAGCGGCTCCAGCCTGCGCAACGCCTGGTTCCAGGACGCCGACCTGCGGGAAGCCAACCTCAGTGGGACCGATCTGAGCCACGCCTGTTTCCGCCACGCCGATCTGCGCGGCGCCAACCTGCAGGGCGCCAACCTCAGCCACACCGACCTGCGGGGCGCCGACCTGAGCGGGGCCTGCACCGAGGCCGTGCAGCTCACCGGCACGCAACTGGAGGGGGCTGCCCTCGACGGCACCACCCTCGCGGAAGACGCCTAGATTCCGCCAAGTTGCCCCGGCCCCCTGAGCGGCTTCACCCGACCCCTGGCCCGGCTGATCGATCAGTTCGAGCGCCTGCCGGGCATCGGACCGCGCACGGCCCAGCGCCTGGCCCTGCACCTGCTGCGCCAGCCCACCGAGCAGATCCAGGCCTTCGCCGATGCCCTGCTGGCGGCCCGCAGCCAGGTGGGCCAATGCCAGCGCTGCTTCCACCTCTCGGCCGAACCCGTCTGCGAGATCTGCCGCAATGAGGAGCGCAACACCGGCCTGCTCTGCGTGGTGGCCGATTCGCGCGACCTGCTGGCCCTGGAGCGCACCCGCGAGTTCAAGGGCAGCTACCACGTGCTGGGGGGTCTGATCTCTCCGATGGACGGAGTGGGCCCAGAGCTGCTGCAGATCCAGCCCCTGGTGGAGCGGGTGGATCGCGATGGCATCACCGAGGTGATCCTGGCCCTCACCCCCAGCGTGGAGGGCGACACCACCAGCCTCTACCTGGCGCGGCTGCTCAAACCGTTCACCCAGGTGAGCCGGATCGCCTACGGCCTGCCGGTGGGCAGCGAACTGGAATATGCCGATGAGGTCACCCTGGCACGAGCCCTGGAGGGCCGCCGGCGGATGGAGTGAAGGCCCATGCATCCCACCCGCAGCCGCTACAGCGCCACGCTTCCGAGCGAGCGGTTGCCGGAGTGGATCCGGGCGCCCATCGGCAACGCCGGTGCCCTGGAGGCGGTGCAGGCGGTGGTGAAGCAACAGCGGCTGCACACCATCTGCGAAGAGGGCCGCTGCCCCAACCGCGGCGAGTGCTACGCCGCCGGCACCGCCACCTTCCTGCTGGGGGGGCCGATCTGCACCCGCAGCTGCGCCTTCTGCCAGGTGGACAAGGGCCTGGCACCGGCGCCGTTGGATCCGGCGGAAGCCGAGCGGGTGGCTGAGGCGGTGCAGTCGCTGGGCCTGCGCTACGTGGTGCTCACTGCCGTCGCCCGCGACGATCTCGCCGACCACGGCGCTGTGCTGTTCACCGCCGCCATGGCCGCCATCCGCCAACGGCAACCGGAGATCGCCATCGAAGTGCTCACCCCCGACTTCTGGGGCGGCCATCGCGATGAAACGGAGGCGATCGCCGCCCAACGCCAACGGCTGGGAGCCGTGCTGGCGGCGGAGCCGGTGTGCTTCAACCACAACCTCGAAACCGTGGAGCGCCTGCAGGGGGAGGTGCGCCGCGGCGCCACCTACCGCCGCTCCCTGGGGCTGCTGGCGGCCGCCCGGGAGCTGGCACCCCACATCCCCACCAAAAGCGGCCTGATGCTGGGGCTGGGGGAAACGCGCGCTGAGGTGATCGCCGCACTGCGCGATCTGCGCGCCGTGGACTGCCAGCGCCTCACCCTGGGCCAATACCTGCGCCCGTCGCTCGCCCACATCCCCGTGGCCCGCTACTGGACTCCCGAGGAATTCGACGAACTGGCCGCCATGGCCCTTGAGCTGGGCTTCGCCCAGGTGCGCTCAGGCCCACTGGTGCGCAGCAGCTATCACGCGGGGCCGTGAGCCAGCTCCTGGCCATCCCATGACCGATCCTCCCTACGCCCCGCCACTGCCCCTCAGCCAGGCGCTGCTCCATCAAGTGGCCGCCATCTGCGACGCCCTGGGACGCTGGAGCGCGCGCGAGGAAGCCGCGCCATCGCCACGCCTGCGGCGGGAGAATCGCATCCACACCATTCAGGCTTCGCTGGCGATTGAGCGCAACAGCCTCAGCGTTGAGCAGGTCAGCGCGATCGTCGACGGCAAGCCCGTGATCGGGCCACCGCGCGACATTCAGGAAGTGCGCAATGCCATCGCTGCCTACGAGGCACTGCCCCGTTGGATCCCCAGCGATCCACGCCATCTGCTCGAGGCCCACGGCCTGCTGATGGCTGGCTTGATCGAGCATCCCGGCAGATTTCGCCGGGGCGGTGTGGGCATCTACCGCGGCGCCGATCTGGTGCACATGGCTCCTGCGGCCGGGCGCGTCTCCGCCCTGGTCGACGATCTGCTCGGTTGGTTGAACGCCAGCGACTGGCATCCCCTGCTCACCAGCAGCGTGGTGCATTACGAGCTCGAGTTCATCCACCCCTTCGCCGACGGCAATGGCCGCCTCGGCCGCCTCTGGCAGACCTTGATCCTTAGCCGCTGGCAGCCCTTGCTGGCCTGGCTGCCGATTGAAGAGGTGGTGCGCAACCGGCAGGAGGCCTACTACGACAGCCTGGGCAAGGCCGACCAGGCGGGGGATCTCACCCCATTCGTGAGCTTCATGCTCACGGCGATCGGCTCAGCCCTGGAGCAGGCCATCTGCCAGCAAACCGCCGCACACCACCCTGGTTCGGAGATGGGTTCGGAGATGGGTTCGGAGATCGCCGCCGGAACGGCGGAGCGGATCCTGGCTTTGCTGGCCGCCTCACCTCGCCTTTCGGCCCGCCTGCTGGCCGAGACGCTTCATCTGAGCTCACGCGCGGTGGAGAAACAGCTGGCCGCTCTTCAGGCCGCTGGACGGCTGCGCCGCGTGGGGTCGGCACGTTCAGGCCACTGGCAGGTGCTGGATCGGAGCTGATTCACCTGCTGGGGCAGCACACTCGATGGACTCCGAGTTGCCGTGGCGGCGCCCACATCGATTCCCACCACCGTCCTCAACCCTCCGGCCAAAGCCGGTCCAGCTGCGCCCAGGCGCGCGCCAGGCCCTCGGCGCAGTCGCCGCGCATCAGCAGCCCAGAGCCGCCCCACACCAGCCGCAGCGGCAGATCAGCGGCGGCCGCAGCCACCTCCCGCACAGGGCTGAAGCCCAGCCGCTGGAAATAACGCACCAGGCGGCAGTGCTGCGGCTCGGAATCGCGGATCGCCAGCAGGCGGGCGCGGCGGCAGGGGGTGGCCTCCAGGGCCCAGGCGAACGTGGCGGCCCAGATCAGCGGCCCCACCCCCTGGCTGGCCGGGCCCTGCACCCGCATCGTGTCGAGCTGCAGGCCATCGGCCAGCGGCAGCGCCCAGCCCTTCAGCTCCCCCAGCAGCAGCGGCGGCCGGGCCACCACCACCCGCAACGTGCGCAGCCCCAGCAGCTCGCGCACCTGCAACCGCAGCCGCAGATCCCGCGCCGCGGCTCGCCGCTCAATCGCCGCCAGGGTGGGCGTCATGGATAGGCCTCCACCTGCAGCACCGCCTCCAGCGGCACCGCACCGTAGACATGCGGGAACAGCTCGCCGCACCCGGGGGCCGGCTCAAGCCGAACCGCCACACCCAGGCGCTCCAGGCGCACCGGGTCGAGCGTCAGCAGCTTCAGCGGGCCGGCATCGGCAAAGAAGCGTTGGTGGGTGGCCGCGAGTTGATCGGCATGGGAAGCGTGGATGAAGCCCACCTGCTCCATCGTCAGGCCGCGGGTGGAAATGCGGTATTCCCCGGTTCCCTGAGCCGCGTGCCAGTCGCCATTCAGGGCCAGGTGATAGATCCAGCGCGGCGATCGCCAACTGCGGCGCAGCCCCCAGGGGGCCTCCATCACGGCCGCCAGTTCTGGGGAAGCCACATAGCGATCCAGCCAACCCTGCAACGCCTCCAGCCCTGCCGCCGCAGCCCAGCCCGCCGGCTCCATCAGGCCGAACTGACGCACAAACGGCAGCAGGGCCCAGTCCGCCAGGCTCGGGCGATCCCCCAGCAGCCAGCCGCCGGGCTGCAGCAGCTCATCCCAGCCGCGCAGGATGGCGAGGGCCTCGCGGCGATGGTCGGCGGCGGGATCCGCAGCCGCGTAGCGCTCGGGGTAGCGATGGCGATCGAGGTGGTGCTTGAAGGGGCCATCGTTCTCGTCGATCAAGGCCTGCATCTGCGCCTGCGCCGCCCCATCCCAACCCGCCAGCCAGCCCTGGGGATCCGCCTGCTCCAGGGCCCAGCCCATGATCGCCAGGCTCTCCTCCAGCACCCCGCCATCCGGCAGCACCAGCACCGGCACCGTGCCCTTGGCGGAGGCCTCCAGCAGCTCCGGCGGCTTGGCCTTCAGGGCCACCTCCCGCAGCTCCAGATCGCGGCCGGGCTGCAGGCCGGCCGCTGCCAGGGCCAGCCGCGCCCGCATGGCGTAGGGGCAGCGGCGAAAGCTGTACAGAGCAGGCCTCTGCGGCAGGGACGGCGTCATCCCTCCGGAGCTGCTCCGATGTGGGCCTCACCGCGGCTGCGGGCCAGGGCCATCTGGCGCTGGCGCTCGGCGAAGCGCTTGCGATCGGCATCGCTGAAGCGATCGATGCAGTGGCGGCAGCTCACCCCCTCCTCGTAGCTCTCCAGCTGCCGATCCTCGGGTGAGAGGGGCAGGCCGCAGGCGTGGCAGAGGCTGTGCTCCCCGGGCTCGAGCCGGTGATTCACGCTCACCCGCTGGTCAAACACAAAGCACTCGCCCCGCCAGCTGCTGCCCTGCTCAGGCATCTCCTCCAGGTAGCGCAGGATGCCGCCCTGCAGGTGGTGCACCCCCTCAAACCCCTGCTGCAGCAGATAGGCGGTGCTCTTCTCGCAGCGGATGCCGCCGGTGCAGAACATGGCGATGGCCTTGGGCTGGCGGCGCTCCACCAGGGGCCGCAGCTCCTGCTCCACCCAGGCCGGGAACTCCCGGAAACTGGAGGTGCCAGGGTCGATCGCCCCCTCGAACGTGCCGATGGCCACCTCGTAGCTGTTGCGGGTGTCGATCACCAGGGTGTCGGGGTCGCGGATCAGCGCATCCCACTGCTGCGGCGGCACGTAGGTGCCCACCTGCTCAGCGGGCTTCACCGTGGGGCAGCCCATGGTCACGATCTCGCGCTTGAGCCGCACCTTGAGCCGGTGGAAGGCCTGCTGGGGCGCCACGCTCCACTTGGCCTCCAGGGCCTCCAGCCCCGGCAGTGCCCGCAGCCGCGCCAGCACCGCCTGCACCCCGGGCTCTGGCCCGCAGATGGTGCCGTTCACCCCCTCGCCAGCCAGCAGGATCGTGCCCCTCACCTCAGCCACCCGGGCCAGCTCCAGCAGCTCCGCCCGCAGCGACGGCAGCTCGGCCATGGCGGTGAAGCCATAGAAGGCGGCCACCTGGAGGCTCATGCCGGGATCGGCTCGTGCCAGGGGCTCACCCCCGCCGCCTCCAGCAGCAGCTGATCGGCCGCCACGTCGGGGTTGCCGGTGGTGAGCAGGGTGTCGCCGTAGAAGATCGAATCGGCCCCCGCCAGCAGGCAGAGCACCTGGCCCTCGCGGCTCATGGTTTCCCGGCCGGCGCTGAGCCGCACCCGGCTGTGGGGCATCAGGATCCGCGCCACGGCCACCATCCGCACCAGCTCCAGCGGATCCACCGGCGGCTGCTCCTCCAGCGGCGTGCCCTCCACCGCCACCAGGGCATTGATCGGCACGCTCTCGGGGTGGGGTTCCATCGACGCCAGCACCTGCAGCAGCGAGGCCCGATCCGTGGTGCTCTCGCCCATGCCGATGATGCCGCCGCAGCACATGGAGATGCCGGCCCGGCGCACCCGCGCCAGGGTTTCCAGCCGCTCCTGGTAGGTGCGGGTGGTGATGATCCGGTCGTAGTGCTCGGGGCTGGTGTCGAGGTTGTGGTTGTAAGAGGTGAGGCCGGCCTCCGCCAGCCGCGCCGCCTGGCTGTCGCTGAGCATGCCGGCGGTCACGCAGGCCTCCAGCCCCAGCTCCCGCACGCCGCGCACCATCTGCAGCATCGCCTCAAACGGGGCGCCATCGCGGATATCGCGCCAGGCCCAGCCCATGCAGAAGCGATGGGCGCCAGCCTCCTTGGCGGCCCGGGCCCTGGCCAGCACCGGTTCCACCTCCAGCTCCGGCCGGCCCGTCACATCGCTGCTGTTGTGCAGCGACTGGGGGCAGTAGGCGCAGTCCTCCTCGCAGCCGCCGGTCTTCACGCTCAGCAGCGAGGCCAGCTGCACCCGGTAGCCGGGGTTGGCGGCGCGGTGCACCGCCTGGGCACGCCAGAGCAGGTCCATCAGCGGCAACTCCAGCAGCGCCTGGATCTCCGGGGTGGTCCAGTCGTGGCGGATCTGCATCTGGGCCGCCTGCGCGGCGGGGGCAATCGCTGGGGTGAGGGTCAAGGGCGCAGCGCCTGCGGCGCGATCAGGGGGTAACGGAATCCACTCCGCCGAAGCGGCGCTGGCGGCTCTGGTAGTCGAGCAGGGCCTGCACCAGGGCCGGCTCATCGAAATCAGGCCAGAGCACATCAGTGATGTGCAGTTCGGCGTAGGCCAGCTGCCAGAGCAGGAAATTACTGAGGCGCTGTTCGCCGCTGGTGCGGATCAGCAGGTCGGGGTCGCGCTCGCCGGCGGTGTGGAGCTGCGCGGCAAACGCCTGTTCATCGATCGCGGCCGGATCCAGATCGCCGCGGGCCACCTGCTCGGCCAGGGCGCGGGCGGCCCGCACCAGCTCCCGCCGGCCGCCGTAGTTGGTGCACACGTTGAAGTGAATGCCGGTGTTGGCAGCGGTGCGGCTCTCGGCATTGGCGATCAGCTCCTGCAGGCCACTGGGCAGCTGCTGCAGATCGCCGAGGAAGCGAATCCGCACCTGCTCCTGCTCCAGCGCCGCCAGCTCAAGGGCCAGCACCCGCTCGAACAGGGCCATCAGAAAGCTCACCTCCTCGCCGGGACGATTCCAGTTCTCGGTGGAGAACGCATAGGCGGTGAGAGCGCCGATGCCCCAGTCGCTGCAGAGGCGCAGGGTGCGTTTGAGGGCCTCCACGCCCTCCCGGTGCCCCATCACCCGCGGCAGATTGCGCTGGCGCGCCCAGCGGCCGTTGCCATCCATGATCACGGCCACATGCACGGGGAGGCGCGCCGCCTCCAGCCCCGCGGGGAGGGTCCGCAAGGAGGGTCTGTTCCCCTGGACGGATCTGGCGGTCGCCAGGGCGCGACTCATGCGTTGGGATCAGGCGAATCCATCGCCACGGTACGCCCGGCGGGTTTGGCCAGGGCCTCACTGAGCAGCTCCTGCAGACGGCTGCTGGTGATCGGCCGCTCCAGCCGCCCCTGCCGTGCCAGCGAGAGGGTGCCGGTTTCCTCCGACACCACGATGCAGAGGCAGCGATCAAAGCGTTCGGTGATGCCCAGGGCCGCCAGATGGCGCGTGCCGTAGCGGTTGATCCCCTGGCGCGAGAGGGGCAGGATCACGCCGGCCGAGAGGATGCGATTGCCCTTCACCAGCACCGCGCCGTCGTGCAGGGGGGTGTCTACGGCAAACAGGTTGAGCAGCAGATCCACCGAGAGCTGCGCATCCAGGGCGATGCCCGGATTGAGAAAGTCCTCCGGCCGCAGATCGCTGCCCAGATCGAGCACGATCAACCCGCCGCGGCGGACCTGAGACAACCGCCCAGCGGCTTCACTCAGCACCGCGGCCGAGCCCGAGGCCAACTTGTCGGCCCGCTGGCTGCCGAACAGCACATCCAGCCGACCGGTGCCCAGCAGCTCCATCAACCGCCGCAGCTCCCCCTGCCAGAGGATCGCCAGGGCCAGGCTGCAGGCCATCACCAGGGCATCCACCAGCTTGGTGGTGAGCGGCAGGTTGCCGTAGCGCTGCACCACCCAGGCCAGGGCCACCAGGGTGAGGTAGCCCCGCAGCAGCCAGAGGGTGCGGGGCTCGTTCACCCGTGACAACAGCACCATGCCGAGGGCAGTGGCGAGCAGAAGGTCCAGCAACACGCCCAGCTGAACCATGCCGAGGGCAGTGGCGAGCAGAAGGTCCAGCAACACGCCCAGCTGAACCATCCCGAACACCCCCAACAACCTCAACCCCCAGCCCCGCTGCGCTCAGGCTACCGGCCGCAGGCGTTCGGGCAGCACGTCGTAGCGCAGCAGTTCCTCCGGCTGCTCGCGCCGCTGCACCAGCTCGGCCATCCCGTCCCGCACCAGCACCGCCGCCGGCTTGGGGATCCGGTTGTAGTTGGAACTCATCGAGGCGTTGTAGGCCCCGGTGGCGAACACCGCCAGCACATCGCCGCTGGTGGCGGGGGGCAGGGCCACGTCCTTCAGCAGCACATCCCCCGACTCGCAGTGCTTGCCGGCCACCGTCACCGTATCGCTGGCTTCAGCCTCGGGCCGATCCGCCAGCACGGCGGTGTAGTGCGACTGGTAGGTGATCGGGCGGGGGTTGTCGCTCATGCCGCCATCCACCGAGAGGTAGGTGCGGATGCCGGGGATCTCCTTGCGGCTGCCCACGGTGTAGAGGGTCACCCCGGCGGTGGCCACCAGAGAGCGCCCCGGCTCGCACAGCAGTCGCGGCAATTCCAGGCCCCGTTCGCTGCAGGCGGCCGCCACCGCCTCGGCCACGGTGCGCACCCAGGCCTCGATCGACGGTGGATCGTCGCTGGACACGTAGCGAATGCCCAGGCCGCCGCCCACATTCAGATCACGCACCGGGTGGCCCAGGCTGCGCGCCAGCTTCAGGGCTTCGGCCATCACCCCCGCCAGATCCCGGTGGGGCTGCAGTTCAAAAATCTGGGAGCCGATGTGGGCGTGCAGGCCCGTGAGCCGTGCCCAGGGGCAGTTGAGCAGGTGCCGCAGCACCGCCTCCAGCTGATCGGGATCGAAGCCGAACTTGCTGTCGAGGTGTCCAGTGCGGATGTACTCGTGGGTGTGGCACTCGATGCCCGGCGTGAACCGCAGCATCAGCCGCACCGGCTGGAGTGGGGCCAGGGCCGCCAACAGTTCGAGATCGTGCCAGTTGTCGGCCACCACGGTGACCCCCAGCTCCACGGCGAGCCTCAGCTCCTCGAGGCTCTTGTTATTGCCGTGGAACACGATGCGCTCCGGCGGCATGCCGCCCTGGATGGCGGTGAGCAGTTCCCCGGCGGACACCGCATCGAGCCCCAGCCCCTCAGACGCCACCAGGGCCGTGATCGCCAGGCTGCTGTTGGCCTTGGAGGCGTAGAGGGCCAGCGCCGGCCCCGGGTAATGGTGTGCCAAGGCCTCGCGGTAGGCCCGGGCGGTGGCCCGCAGGGTGTCTTCATCAATCACATAAAGGGGCGTGCCGTAGCGGCGGGCCAGTTCCCCCAGGGCGCAGCCACCCACCTGCAGACGCCCCTCGCCATCCAGCGCGGTGGTGATCGGCGTGAGGTTGCGGTTCGGGCTGGCGATGTCTCGATCGGCTTCGTAGAACCGGGGGCCGGCGATGGCCGCTGCCGTGGTGCTGGTCATCGCACAGACCGGGAATTGAACGGCTCACAATCGTAGGCAGCGCTCAGAACAGAACCGTGCAGGGCAAACCGTCAGCCACCGCAGGCGGGGCCGTGGTCCAACTGGGCCCGCAGGCTCTCGAGGCCTGCTGGAGCCTCGATCAGGCGGCCCTCGGCGGCTTCTGGAGCCGCCCCCAGTGGCAGCAGGAGCTGGAACAGGACCGGCGCCCCTGCCTGGGGATCTGGCGGGGCGAAGATCTGCTGGCCCTGGCCTGCGGTTGGCTGGTGGCCGACGAGCTGCACATCACCGCCGTGGCCACCCACCCGGAGCAGCGGCGGCAGGGGCTCGGACGGCGGGTGCTGGGGGCCCTGCTGAGCCATGCCGCCGCAGAGGGGGCCCAGCACGCCACCCTGGAGGTGGCTGCAGGCAACCAGGCCGCCCAGGCGCTGTACGCCGCGGCGGGCTTTCGAACTGCAGGCGTTCGTCGCGGCTACTACCGCAGCGGCGAAGACGCTCTGATCCAATGGATGCGTCTGGACAGAGGAGCCGACCCGAGCCAGAGCCCTGGAGGCTCTGCGGCAACCTGAGCTGCAGGCTGCGGCTGTGCGTTGCAGAGCGTGTACGGATTGCCGGCCATCGCTGATGCGAACAACCGAAAACTTTCTGGCGTTCAGTTGTTCAAATCCGGGGGCAAGGCCCCAGCCGTGGCAAAGGGTCTGCCCTTGTGGGTCGCCACATCACACACCCCCGTCCAACCCTGATAGGTTGGAGTCACCCGCAATAGGCCCCGCCCCATGTTCGAGCGGTTTACCGAGAAGGCCATCAAGGTGATCATGCTGGCCCAGGAGGAGGCCCGCCGCCTTGGCCACAACTTCGTCGGCACCGAGCAGATCCTGCTCGGCCTGATCGGCGAGGGCACCGGTGTGGCCGCCAAGGTGCTCAAGTCGATGGGCGTCAACCTCAAGGACGCCCGGGTGGAGGTGGAGAAGATCATCGGCCGCGGCTCCGGCTTCGTGGCGGTGGAGATCCCCTTCACACCCCGAGCCAAACGTGTGCTGGAGCTCTCCCTGGAGGAGGCCCGCCAACTGGGCCACAACTACATCGGCACCGAGCATCTGCTGCTGGGTCTGATCCGGGAGGGCGAGGGCGTGGCCGCCCGGGTGCTGGAGAACCTGGGCGTGGATCTGGCCAAGGTGCGCAACCAGGTGATCCGCATGCTCGGCGAAACCGCCGAGGTGGCCAGCGGTGGCGGCGGCGGCGGCAAGGGTTCCACCAAGACCCCCACCCTCGATGAATTCGGCAGCAACCTCACCCAGCAGGCCGCCGACGGCAAGCTTGACCCCGTGGTGGGCCGCCAGCACGAGATCGAGCGGGTGATCCAGATCCTGGGCCGCCGCACCAAGAACAACCCGGTGCTGATCGGCGAGCCCGGTGTGGGCAAAACCGCCATCGCCGAGGGCCTGGCCCAGCGCATCAACGCCGGCGATGTGCCGGACATCCTCGAAGACAAGCGCGTTCTCACGCTCGACATCGGCCTGCTGGTGGCCGGCACCAAATACAGGGGCGAGTTCGAGGAGCGCCTCAAGAAGATCATGGAGGAGATCCGGGGCGCCGGCAACGTGATCCTGGTGATCGATGAGGTGCACACCCTGATCGGCGCCGGTGCCGCTGAGGGGGCCATCGACGCCGCCAACATCCTCAAACCGGCCCTGGCCCGCGGCGAGCTGCAGTGCATCGGCGCCACCACCCTGGATGAATACCGCAAGCACATCGAACGGGATGCCGCCTTGGAGCGCCGCTTCCAGCCGGTGCAGGTGGGCGAACCCTCTGTGCAGGATACGATTGAAATCCTGCGCGGTCTGAAGGAGCGCTATGAGGCCCACCACCGGCTGAAGATCGCCGATGAGGCGATTGTGGCCGCCGCCACCCTGGGAGATCGCTACATCTCCGATCGCTTCCTGCCCGACAAGGCCATCGACCTGATCGATGAGGCCGGCAGCCGCGTGCGCCTGATGAACTCCAAGTTGCCCCCGGCCGCCAAGGAGGTGGACAAGCAGCTGCGGGAGATTCAGAAGCAGAAGGAGGAGGCCGTCCGCGAGCAGGACTTCACCAAGGCCGGCGAGCTGCGCGACAAGGAAGTGGAACTGCGGGAGCAGATCCGCTCCATCCTCCAGACCCGCAAGGGCGAAGAGGTTGCAGCGGAAACCGAGGAGGGCGGCGCTGAAGTGGAAGCCGTTGCCACCAGCTCCAACGGGGAGAGCGAGGCCGGCAGCACCCCGATGGTCACGGAGGAGGACATCGCCCAGATCGTCGCCTCCTGGACCGGCGTTCCGGTGCAGAAACTCACCGAGAGCGAGTCGGCCAAGCTGCTGAACATGGAGGAAACTCTCCACCAGCGCCTGATCGGCCAAGACGAAGCGGTGAAGGCCGTGTCCCGCGCCATCCGCCGCGCTCGGGTGGGTCTCAAGAACCCCAACCGCCCGATCGCCAGCTTCATCTTCTCCGGCCCCACCGGTGTCGGCAAAACGGAGCTCACCAAGTCGCTGGCGGCCTACTTCTTCGGCAGCGAAGACGCCATGATCCGCCTTGACATGTCGGAGTTCATGGAGCGCCACACGGTCAGCAAGCTGATCGGTTCGCCTCCGGGCTATGTGGGCTTCAACGAAGGCGGCCAGCTCACCGAAGCGGTGCGGCGGCGTCCCTACACCGTGGTGCTGTTCGATGAGATCGAAAAGGCCCACCCCGATGTGTTCAATCTGCTGCTGCAGCTGCTGGAAGACGGTCGTCTGACCGACTCCAAGGGCCGCACGGTGGACTTCAAGAACACCCTGATCATCATGACCTCCAACATCGGTTCGAAGGTGATCGAGAAGGGTGGCGGCGGCCTAGGCTTCGAGTTCTCCGGAGCCGATGCCGAGGAAACCAACTACAACCGCATCCGGTCCCTGGTGAACGAGGAGCTGAAGCAGTACTTCCGCCCTGAATTCCTCAACCGTCTCGACGAGATCATCGTCTTCCGTCAGCTCACCCGCGACGAAGTGAAGGAAATCGCCGAAATCATGCTCAAGGAGGTGTTCGGCCGCATGGAAGAAAAGGGCATCCACCTGTCGGTCACCGAGGCCTTCAAGGAGCGGCTGGTGGAAGAGGGCTACAACCCCAGCTATGGCGCACGCCCCCTGCGCCGCGCTGTGATGCGCCTGCTGGAGGATTCCCTGGCCGAGGAGTTCCTCTCCGGCCGCATCGGAGAAGGCGATTCCGCCATTGTCGATGTCGACGACAACAAGCAGGTGGTGATCCGCAAGAGCAGCAACGCCGCCCCCGTCCCTGCCCTCGCTGGCGCCACGGCTTAGATCCCAGCCAATCGCCAGCTTCGCGAACTCACCCACCCAACAACAGACCCCAAGCCCTCAGCCCAGCTGAGGGCTTTTTCATGGCTGGCGGGCGAAGGCCAAGAGGCGAGCCGACTGGCTACTGGTTTACTGGCCACTGGCTAGCTGCGGCGGGTGCTGGCGCGATCGAGACCCCTGCGCAGCGCTTGGTGATCACGAGCACCTACAAGCAGACCTGACAGCAAAACCCCTCCGGCCAGAGCGCCCATTGGCATCGGCAAGGCAACCACCAACCAGGATCGGCAGACAATCAGGCCGAGCGCTCTGCTGAGTCATTGAGCCACAAAGACACCATGAACATGATGGCCAACCCCCACCCACCCGGATGACAGCAACAACAAAGCAGGCCTGCAACCACCCCTGATCCCCGCCAGCGCAAAAGCCAACAAAAAAGCCACCCCAAGGGGTGGCTTTCTGTGCAGGCATCCAGTCATTCACAGCCGTTGGGCTAATGGCTGTTGGACCTGCAGGTGTTGAGCAAAAGTT
>Ga0214917_10002819_pt1 | contig 20778 bp, 16 predicted proteins | sample LL_1208_BB_MetaG_FD_177983 | JGI IMG/M metagenome (GOLD analysis project Ga0214917, IMG submission 177983) | Freshwater microbial communities from Lake Lanier, Atlanta, Georgia, United States - LL_1208_BB | ecosystem: Environmental > Aquatic > Freshwater > Lake | place: USA: Georgia | collected...
ACCGATGTTCGACGTGTTTGCGGTGTGAGTGAAGTGACAATCAACAAATGTTTTATGAAGATGCAGGAAAATGTGGACCAATTAATACCGAAGATGATACGGATGAAATATTCTGCTAATGTCCCAAAATGAGTTTTGGGTCAATTCCGAAGAGAGGATGTAACGAACGTAGGAATTGTCACAATGGGTTATATTGTTGAATATATATATTCCGGTTGTAAACAGAAACGTACTTTTTTTCTTCTTTTTACTTGTTTTGGGACAATTCCGGAGAGAGGCGTAGGAATTGGATGATGATGCCGGAGAAAGGTGTTTTGTAGGCATAATGGGACAATTGGCATAATATATTCAACACGATTTAGTAAATAGAACGGATATACCATTAAATTCCTTGCTTTATATATAATGAGCGAAATCGACGATTTAACCGAATTTTCGATTCTATCTACGAAACTCCCTACGGTTGTTTCTACGGAGAATCATCCAATTACTTCGTTAACACTTAGTAATTGTCCCAACAATGACGGTATCGATGAACAAGAATACCTACCAGAGTCTGAACCGGAAGTTTTATTAGAAAATGTATACAACGACGACGAACCAGAAATGCTAAATGAAAACCCTTCTATACCAGTGGAAAATATCACAATTAAAATCTCGGAACCAGAACCAGCAAACGCGATTCCAAAGCTTGTATTCATTGTGCCATACCGTGATAGAGAAGCGCACTATAAGATTTTTTCAAGTACAATGAAATCAGCACTTGAAAAATGGCGTCCATATAAAATACTATATGTGCATCAAAAAGACAACCGTAGTTTTAATCGTGGTGCAATGAAGAATATCGGGTTTTTAGTAATAAAGAAGATGTATCCATTGGATTATCGCAATATTACACTCGTATTTAATGACATCGATACAATGCCATCGAGTGGCGTTGAATTGAACTATGATACACAACCCGGTAATATAAAGCATTTTTATGGATTCGATTATACTTTGGGTGGAATTGTATCGATAAAGGGAGGTGATTTTGAAAGATTAAATGGATTTCCGAATTTTTGGGCATGGGGGTTCGAAGATAATTTATTGCAGATGCGTGCAAATAAACTTGATATAAAGATCGACCGCAGTGAATTTTATAAGATACGAGACCCTAAGATAATTCAATTAACAGATTCGCTTATTCGAGAGGTAAACAGTGAAGAATATGACAGGTTTTTAAAAAATACATCAGAAGGTATTTCGTCTATCACAGATTTAGACTATACCGTAGATAACAATACAGGATTCATTGATGTATTGAATTTTAATACAACAGTGAACGAAAATTTACAAAAACGCACAGACTATGATTTGCGAAATGGACCCGCGCCATTTAAACCGCCATTGATTCGCCGTAAACCAGTTATGCGAATGCACTTTTAATGTCTGGACGTTAGTAACAATCTTGCAAAAGAATAAATTTCATGGTGATACCAACATTTGTATTCGTTTCCCATATACCCGATATCTTCAATATGAGTCGCTCTGTTATATGTTTGTCTCCCCAGGTTCCCGTTTTGTGGACCGGATAAATTGTTCTTGGTTTAATTTCTTTGTGTTCTGAATGATATTTAATAGTACCGCATAATAAATTCGGTTTTAATATATACGACGGATATTTTGATTTGCATTTATTCAAAATATACCTCTCAATTATATCGTGTTCAATCTCGCATAACTTGTTGATTAATTTTAAATTCGTTTCAGAGTATGGGTCAAATGTGATTACTCTTTTTGATGTTAATTGTGTATTCCGAACATGCATTTGCATCCAATTCGAACTAACCGGGTCTTTCTGTGTTTCAATTCCGAGTAATATATACAGTCCGTTCATCTCAAATCCAGACGTTGAATAGAGTATTTTAATAAAATCTCCATCTACAACTACGTTTTTCTTTTTTTCCGAAAAATAGATATTCTGCGTATTCACGTTATTCAATGGTACGGATATTTCCATTTTTTGGTCTATTCGAAAATAGCATACTATCTTTATTATCTTTACATTTTTCCATATTTTGAGGTTGGACATTAAGATTCTACCGTCGTCATGAAAGGAGAGAGCTTGTCAACAATTGGACACTCTCTGTTGTTCGGCGGGTTTGTCATAAGAAATGCGAGAGGACTTTGTATTTTAACTTGGTTTATTCGATTCAAGTATTCAGGATGCCCGGATATAAAGTTGGTATATGTAGTTGTTATTGCTGCGGTTCCTTTACCGGACGTAGATGCGCCATTCTTCTCGAAATACGCTACAAAACGATACAATTCAAACCCGACACTCATAATCTGATAAATTCGCAAAGAGTCTTTTGTAAATGAACTATCTTTCATAATATTTGCTACGTTGTTCGCAGACAAATCTTTATCTAATGTATTTGTCTGTCCTAATTCACCGCAAGTATTTAATACATACAACACACTATTAACGGTTCCTTTGTCGCTATTTGTAAGAGATGCTGCATTTTTCCAATAAATAGTGGATAATTTGTTCATTAAGAAGCGCGGTTTTATGATAGCATAATATGCATTCTTAAGAGAGAGGAGAATACTAGGACGCGTTTTGTTTTGAATAATCTGCTTTAAAAAATAAGAGGATAGACCGGTCGTTTCATTGTCGGAATATGCACATTTTCGCGTATTTATATACGGTTGCACGGCAAAATAATAGACTCCGTTATATATTGCATCATCTATGGTTATTGATTTGTTCGAATTCCATAGTTTTTCTATATTTGAGTCGGACAATTTATTGATATAAGAAGAGTCGAATAATGTGCCATAAACATCGTCCATCTTCTTGTATATATTGTCATTCGTATTTTTGCTGTATCCGGTATTCTCTATATACATCTGATATATGGATAGTTGTGAATATGGCAAAGTATATTCACTGTCCGAATTTGTAACTGGCGAATTTGTAACTAGCGATTCTTTTACCGGTTTGGTATCATCCTGTTCGGAATAGGGAGATGGAGTCATTGTCGTGTTATCTGGTGTAGAGGGCGACGGTGTTTGTTGGGCGGATTTGACATTTTTCAATTGACTATCTAATTTTATAAATGCACAAGCAGAGGACAAATCAATTGCTAAATCGTTAATTCTGAATGTAAATAATAGGTTTGGGTCTGATTTGTTTGGATAGTAGGTATATTGATCGCTACTACCGCTGAGTCCTTCTTTTGTTGTCCCATTATTGGCACTACTCGCGAGAAAAGTATCCAACATCCACACTGCAATTATATAGAACAGTATCAAAGATACCACACCAAATAAAAATAGTATATAATTTGGTATCGATTTCGTCATATATCCTTTATGCGTTATAACGAGAGGATAATAATGAATATAATATTATGGTATAATATAAATGTCCGCACTATTAAATCATAATCAACGTGCAAATATATCTTGGAAAGGTCGTACTATTAGTCAGGTAACAAGTTCTCTTCAAAAGAACCTCGTTTCGAATACTACCGTATCAAATAGCAATCTTTTTCGTCCACTGCCTCTCAAGATATATCGTCGTGAGATTGCGGTAAATATACCGTCGGTTCCTTCCAATACGTGTAAGCATTCGCGTATATCCAGCAGTATCGACGAATTGAATTATCCAGGTGGAAGTATAATTACCAGTAAAACGCAGACAGATTTAATAGGTCAGCGAAACATAATAGAAACGCCGTCGGTGGGCAATTTAAACGAAACCAATGGATGTAGCAAAACTGGTGCGGCAAATTCGTACAATTGCGCTGAAACAAACGCTAGAAGACGTTGTCGTAGCAGTGGTATTATAAAACGTGTTTATGACCCTGCGAGGTCGGAATTAAAGTATTTTACGAATACGAATCAATATTTAGTCAGTCGTAGCAAGACATTTTCGCAGAATCAGTATAGACACGTTCGTTACAATAGTGCGTCGATTATAACCGACCCTCTACGATCGAAAGAAATATATTCCCCGAATGGTATATCTCACTGTCCAAAAGTACAGATTGTAGAAGGTTCGAATGTGTTTTACTACTACTGGATTGACGCGAGTGGTGTGGCGGGTGATTTCTCCTCGACTACAAAACGGCATACCGTTACTATTCCACCGGGTTATTATGATGTGAATGATTTGAATCGTGCGTTTGAAACGGTCATGTACCAAAAGACGCATTATTTCATTTACGCAAATACACATAGTCTCGCATATTTGATGAAGATTGTATATAATAACACAAATAATTGCGTTGAAATACAGACATTTTCTTCTGCGAGTGTTCCTGCAACAAGTGGTTATTATACACCACTAGATGCTACTTGGACAAGACCAAGTGTGAATGTTGTGCCCGTTTACTCTATTCCAAACACCGGGTTCCAGAATATAATCGGATTTAGCGCCGGATTTTATCCGAATGTAGCAACGAATTCATCCGCCAATATAACATCGAACGGTTCTGCGTATGGTGCACTTTCGAATTTACCGAATAAAATATTTCCTTCTTACTCGATTATGCATTATAAACCAAGCAATAACCGGTTTGCTACTCAAGGGGGCGTTTCGAGTAGCGATATGACTCAACGTGTGAAATACGAGACAATCTCTAGAAATGGTCTCGAATATTCGAAAAAACTCGGCATAAATGTCGGCAACGCAATGGCATATGGGGTAAAAAGTTCGACGTATACAATCAAGGATAAGTTGGGTTATCCTATAAAACAAACACCAGTTATTGACAAATATACTGGTATTATGAGACGCGTCGGTGCGGGAAGATTAGTGGGCAAATGTGCTTCGAGTACTACCGGATAATCGTCCAATTCCTCCGTTACATCCTCTCTCCGGAATTGTCCCAATGGATTCGCGTCAATCCCTTTTTTCTCCGGGTCATCGTCACTTAGTAATTGAATGATTCTCTGCAGTAGATTGTTTCATAGGTAGCGTCGAATCAAAAATATTTGTTACGGAAAAATTGTTGTATGGAATGGAATACTCTATACACCAATTTATACACTTTGCTATATTCTGTTTTACGAGTTGGTCAATACGGTCTTGTTTGGGGTGTTTGTCGATGAGAGACAATGTGAAATGTATATTTTCGATTTGCTGTTGTCCGAACGTGGCGTTTATATCCTCTATGTATTTGGTGAAGTGTCTAGGTATTTCATGATCCAATATCTTCCATACGTGTACATCATCCACTGCATTCTCAAAGGTACATTCTTTTGCGAAAACGTCGAGTGTGGATAAACATCGTACATCTACCGTGTTTGTAGGTCTACAAATACTCGCAAATGATTCGCGAATAGCAGAATAGAATTCGTAATATAACGGAAACCGGAAACCCTTACAGACAATATACTTTTCCGAATTGCCGACACGACTCGTCTTCAGTTTGCATAAATGGACATTTTCATAGAATGCGGATAATACATACAGAATATGGACAGTATGCTCGTAAAAAATATCGAAAATCTTCAAAATAAAATTGCCGCCTTTCTTCTGTAGACAAACCGCATAACATACTTGCCCCCAAAGGAGATTTGTTATGCTTATTTCTTGGCGATTGAAATCTTTCGAAAAATCAAACCCGCCATCCGCAGTTATTAAATGCATTGATGACCCGTATTTTTTGACACAATATTCGAAGTTTTCCATATGTAAGAGGTCACCAGTCCCATCACAACCACACTCTATATTAATATTCGGGTGAGTTGATAGATAATGACTGGTTTTATGCCACGCCGGGATATTGTCATCCATGGCGTCAATTATGATAGTCATACCAGTATAATCGTCTGCCGGATTGTTCCGTTTATTGCAGATTGCCTCTATAAAACCACCTGGTCCTTCTGCTAGATGAAACGTGCTCATCGTGTCGCCCGTTTCGACTTGATCGAGTTTGAATTCCGATATCATTTCCATCATTTTGAAATACGACCTTGATATCGGTTTGTATTTTGATATGGATTTCTTCTTCTGTGGAACAATCGAATGTATATATTCGTACGGATTGGTATATTTTTTATAAACGTCCCAGTCGCGCTCTCTCGTAGATATTTTTTCCTTTATATCATTGATATAACTGCAAAGACTTTGCGACAAAAAAATGGGAGGTAATGATTTACGCGCGTCGATTTTTATATGTTTATATGTATTTATTGGTGATTGTGGAAGAGTAAAATAATGCATTGTTGTTTGTTTTGCAACATCTAATATATGTAGTTAAAAATGGTTTATGTATTTTACGAATCAATTCTGTTATTTTCGAGTTTTTACGTACCGTATTAGACCCTTCATTAAATAATGAACTCCAGGTCTTTCAGTTTCCAATATTCGCTGCCGCCGTTGCTAAGAGGACGCCGTATTATAAATGGCAATTTGCGTTCTTCTAATTCTTTCAATGCAATCAGGTATCCATCAATCACGGAAGGGTCCATAGTAACAAATGGGCGTGCTCCGTCGTTGATTTGTTTTGCTCTCTCACCTAGGATTCGAGTACGCTCGTATTTACTTAGAAATGGCAATGTGCGATGCAGTGGGTCTACAATAATCCCGTGTTCATTGCGAACAACGGTAGTAAGCACTTCTACCTCATCGTAATTATGTATGATTAATTCTGGATGATGATTTGCAATCGTTTGTTCTTTTACCGATTCGTCGAGTTTCTGTAAATAACGTGCGCCGTCTTCGTCTTCGTCTAAATCTGAATCATCTTCGTCTTCCGAATTAAACCCGAACTGAAATTCGTCGTCTTCTGCGTTTTTTGATTTCACTACATCCGCGAATATGGCATTTTCATCCATTTCTTCGGGGTCCATATCATCTATATCTGAATCGTCTTTGCTGTCTGCGATTGATACATCTTCGTCTGAATCGGACGCTGCTACATCAGACTCCTCGTCTTCATTATCCGATAAGACTGTCGTTTTTGGTTTACCGATGGCAGATTTCACTTGTTTGCGGGTTTTTCTTCTATCCATTTCCGTTTCAGACTCCGATTCGGAAGCATAATCATTATCTTCAATATCCGACATAGTAAACAGGTTTAAAATTATATAATAGCAAAGTATTGTTTCTAAATCGATTAGACACAATAAAAACAAATGGTTCAATTTTATTCGTTTCCGGAATTGTCAGATTATTCCTACAAACCTCCTTTTCTCCGGCATTCATCATACAGCTCGTTTCTCTCTCCGGAATTGTCACATTACCTTCTGTCGTCCGTTTTCCAAATGTGGTCGCAAGTTGAACATAGATACAGATACTTCATATTATCTTCGTCATACCGCATGTATATAATCTCTGGACGGTCTGTCTTGTCTATATTTGTTTTGCACGCCGTATTTGGACACCGCATATTGTAAATACGCGGAAGAGTAGGGTCTAGTTTCGTATAACGGTTAATGATATGGTTAAATCGCTGTTCGCCCTTCTTCAGTTGGGTATTCAACACCACAACACCCTCCTCTCCAATATTATCCTCTACGTAATGACAATTTCGGCAGTAATATACCAACATATCCGAATTGTCACTATTCAAACTAGTATATAATTTATTATTGCAATTTGCGCAAAATTTCATTCTGTCGATTTAGTATTGGTTATAATATAGAAGGTTCTTATACTTTATATCTCCATTTGTTTATTCCCATTTTATCAATCAATTTTTTATGGATACCCGGGGATGGTTCTTGTATAAAAAATCCGATTTTTATCTAAAAAATCGGCGCCGTACGTGGGTATAGCATAATATTTTTACCGAAACGAGTTAAATATACGGGTCATTATTATACAACCGGGTTCGAAGTCACACCATTATCATTAAAATACAATGTCAGAAACAGAATTCGTCTATATTAACCGATTTAGAAGAACCGAAAAAGATACAAATGATAAAGTTACGAATTATAGAATTGCTAGTAAAGATAGCGACCCAATAAAACGTGTTCGTGGTGGTGTGTATTGTGTTCCAGAGTTGGATTATACTGGATTATTAAACCGGTATTGCAAACAGATTATATTGCCGAGTATTGAACAATCTGGCGTTGTGGAGTATTTGACGGAGGCGCAGTTGCCGAACAATGGACCGATATTAGTGGACCTTGATTTTCGGTTCCCTTATGAAGTGGTGAGTCGTCAATATACGAAAGACCACGTTGCTCTTTTGGTGGAAGCGTATATAGAGGAGATTTCTCGTATATATGAATTGGACGAGCTTTCCACGTACAAGATATATGTTTTAGAAAAGACCGATATAAACCGTGTGGAGGAGAAGAATGAGACGAAAGACGGCATACATATCATTATTGGAATTTCGTCGGAACGTGAAATGCAAAAAATGTTGCGGTCGAGAATGATAGTGAAGTTAAAAGACGTTTTGTCCGACCTTCCGATTACGTGTGATTGGGACAAAGTATTGGATAAGGGTATTAGTGACGGTGGTACACATTGGCAAATGTATGGGTCGACGAAACCCGGTTGTGAACCATATAAATTGACGCAAATATATACTGTAACTTATGACCCTACCGATGGACAACCGAGTTACGACTTGAGAACGAGCAATGACAGTGATTGGTCGCCGAATTGGCAAATTCTTATACACGAATTGTCTGCTAGATGCAAAACGCATCCTGTTTTCACATATCGCAGTCAGACTATACGCGAATTAGAAAAAATTGAATCATCTGTACGCCGTTCTATTCGGGGAGCAGAATCAAATATAAATATTCGAACGAACAGAATGGAAACAAGTAGATTTACAACTGAAGCATTATTATTACAAAATAGAGATGAACTGAATTCTTTATTGCAAGAATTGGTGGATGAACTTTTACAGCAAAATAGATTGGATTTGGTTGAAGTGATTTGGTTAACAATGGAATTGACGAAAGAGCGGTATGAACCGTATACTGAGTGGGTACGTGTTGGTATGGCATTGAAACACACCTCGCCGGATTTCTTCGTAGTTTGGATGGCATTTAGTGCAAAGTCGGAATCATTCAGTTTCTTAGAAATTGATGCCCATAAACAGAAATGGGATACTTTCCAATGGCGAGAAAACGGTGTTTCGGCAAAAGCGATTGCGTATTGGTGTAAAGCGGATGCTCCGAAACAATTCTATGCGGTGAAAACCCGGTGTGCAGAGGCGGTATTGAATCTTGCTTTAGGAGGATATGAGGAGATGGACCCCGATCCAAAGGTGGCGATAGATAAGAAAGGAACGACGGATGTGGATTTGGCGCGGGTTTTGTATTCCTTGTTTGGTGATGACTATGTTTGCGTCGATATCAAAAGCAATAAATGGTATCAGTTTATCGAACCGCGTTGGTTGCAAATCGATGCGGGTGTCGGATTAAGAATCGCCATTTCTGAAAAACTACGGGCCCTCTACACCAAAAAACTGATGGAATATTTTGCTTTGAGAGAAGGACTTCCCGACGATGAGGACGATTCTTCACGCAAACAGAAAAAACTGAAGAAGTTCTGCGATAAACTGCGTAAGGTTTGTGAGCGTCTAGGGTCGACGAGCGATATCAACAATATTATGACAGAAGCGCGGCATATCTTTCACGACCCCGATTTCGAGAAGAAACTCGATTCCAATGAATACTTGATTTGCTTCAAGAACGGTGTCATCGATTTCCGGTCACCTACCCGCGATAATATATTCCGCCGAGGTGCTCCAGACGATTACCTGACAAAATGCACGAATATTAACTATGTTCCGATTGACCCTATCGCACATAAGCAGATTATCGACGAAATCAATGACTTTATGCAGAAGCTGTTTCCCGACCCAGACGGCGAATTGTGTGCGTATATGTGGAGACATCTTGCGGCGACAATGACTGGGTTGATACGCGAGCTACAGGCATTCCATATCTATATTGGAGGCGGTCAAAACGGCAAATCCGTTTTAATAAAACTGATGGATTTGGTTTTAGGCGAATATAAAGGTACTATACCTGTCAATATGTTGACGGACAGGAGAGGTAAGGTTGGTTCGGCGACACCAGAAATCATGGAGCTCAAAGGGACTCGTATGGCAGTAGCACAGGAACCACAGAAGGGCGAACGATTGAATGAAGGTGTTATAAAGGAATTCTCGAGTGGAGAAGACGAACTACAAGGACGTGCTCTGTATTCCGGTAAAATGGTCCGATTCTTGCCGCAATTCAATCTAGTTATTTGTACGAACTATTTGCCGGAAATCGAAGGCAATGACCACGGTATTTGGCGTCGGGTGCGTGTAGTCAACTTCAAATCCAGGTTCACTGACGACCCGGTAGATAATGACCCGGAAAACCCATATCAATTCTTGATTGACCGCAAAATATCCCAGCGTATGGAACATTGGAAAGAGGTGTTTGCGTCTATGTTGGTGGATATTGCTTATACGAATCAAGGAAAGGTTCCTACGTGTGCCGATGTCATTTCTGCCAGAGATGCTTATCGCCGTAGTCAAGATTGCATTGCCGAATTCATTGCAGACAGGATTGTGGCGGATGTATCGGGTTCTATTGCCAAGACGGAACTGAACGCCGAATTCAAATCCTGGTATGAAAATGCTTATGGACGAAAAGGCGGACCAAACGCAAAGGATGTCCATGCAGAAATGGACAAGAAATTCAAGAAACTAGGCAAGGTGTGGATTGGAGCACGAATCTCATATGATTCTGATATGAACGGAATGATTGATGATGATGATGTATATGGAGACAACACGATCCAATAAAAAAAGGTAATGAAAGAAGTAAAATAATCAATTTTATTTCTTCCGGTAAGAATATTATACTTTATGTGCCGCATATTATACTTATTAAATCAACCTTATGCAAAAACGAAAATAACACATTTTTTAATGCATTCGAATACTGCACCAGTCGCACTCGATGGATATGGTTTAGCAATATTAAATCCGACTACGAAGAGATGGCAGATAACTAAAACATATTTATCGCCGCAGAATGACCGGGATATGACTTCGAAAGTAATTGAATTTGCTGCGTATCCTCTCATTATTGGTCATATTCGAAATGCAAATATATCGAATGTTCCTAAATCTGTACTGAACAACCGATTAAGTGCGCGGCATGAAAATACGCATCCGTTCTATTATAAGAACCACGTGTTCTTGCATAACGGTCGTATTGAAGATGCTCATCAGTCTAAACATTTGCAATGGTTTGAGGCAAACACTCTTCCTGAATATTGGTCACAACGGAAAGGAAATACAGATAGCGAATGCTTATTCTATTTGCTCCTCTCTATTATCCATAAACGCGAATGGTTGTATAAAGACATAGACCTAATTGAGAAACACGGTTGTCATTCGCCCGACAAACGAGAGGAACTAAAAGACGCGGTACAAGAATGTTTTCGTCTTCTCAACCAACAATTCCATGTATTTGTTGCGAATTTTATTTATGCAAATAAAGAGTATTCGATTGTAGGTAGAATCAAGAAGAATGCTACGACAGAAGATATTGCAAATAACCCATTATATATGTATTCGGTTGATACGAAGAAACGGATTATGTTTTGCACAGAAGCGATCGACGAAAATATGGTGTTGATGGATTGGGGGACGATTTGTATAATAAATAATGTGGATTCAAATCATCATATGTATGATATTCATATGTCGGGACATTAATGTCTGTATTCCCTGCGGGAGTCCAGATGTTAATGTCCCTGCATAACTGGTTCTGCATAATACTCGCCGAACAATAGTAGTTTGTCGAATTTATATACATATGTTTGTCCGTATATGAGAGATAATAGATACGTAATACCAAAATAGATGGTACGCTCAATGTAGTAGATTAAATATGGATAAAAAAAGAATACCAATAACCAAAATAAATCCGTAGTCGGATTACGTTTTACCCCTCCAAAATATTGTATAACAAACATAACATGGATAAATATGAAAAGAATTATGTATAAACTGATAAATATCTTATTTACGAATTTTACTGAGTTGTACATTTCCATTTGGTATCGCGCATTTTCTGCATAAGTCATTGCAGTTTCATCCGTTTGGTGTTTCTTGTTTTTTATAGATTCTGTCTGATAATTAATCGCATTCGCCATTGCAATATATATTGTCTATCGATATTCGTATAAAGGATAGTTGCTTGGGCATTACACTTTACTGTAATTTAGAGACGTCGTGTGTTCGGATGGTTTTACGTTCATAGTGGATTCCCTCTTTAGCTCTGGACTATTAAATGGCAAATCGTTTGCTACATGATCGAGTGTCGTAAAGTTAGCAAGTTGTGGTGTAGTTGTTTGTGCAGGGGTTTGTGTAGTTGCCGCTGGTATCTTACAAATTTGTTCTGTATTATCGAAATTGCCAGGACAACATTGTTCTCCTATACATGTATCAAGTGAATTGCCGGATCCAGATACTCTACCTTTTTCATCTATGTCAGAAACATTTACTCCGCTTGAATCGTATGAAGGTAATTCGATTTCGTCGTAGTTTATATTGCTTCGTGTTCTCAGTTCCCAAGAAACGTTAAATAAATAATAAGACACTGCAAATATCAATAAGGTAGTGACAATATCAACTACTAATAGAGGTATTGCTGGGAAGTATTTACGTAATAATACAATCCCTAAACGTAACGTATATGCGATTATCAATACAACAAGTATTTCAACATATTTTGCGTACCGTTTGCGATAACTATCGTTTAATTTTGCTAGACGGTCTTGCGAGTTCAGTATTGACTTTGCATTCTCGTTTTTGGCGTTAAGACGGTTTAATTCATCCTCATAAAACTGCGTTGCTGTATATGGCATACTAGTTTTTTTCTATATTATATATTTCTATATGATTATCTATTTACCGTATACGGTATGGTTCTTTACACATTTTAGTAAAAATATGGGACAATATTCCTACGCTCGTTCCTCTCTCCGGAATTGGATGATTATTCCTACAACACTCTTTAGACGTTTTGTAGGAATAATGTAAAATAAGCATTCTACTTACGAAACGGATTCTATGGTCGTTTCTCCGGCACTTCGTATTAATCATCCAATTCCGACGTTCGTGCCTCTCTCCGGAATTGTCCCAATACGATAAATATTATTTTGTCGATGAACTGATTAAAATACCAAACACAATTAAAGAAACCCCCGCTATAGCACCAATCGATAAAATCGACTGTTCTTGTTGTAATATTTGCAATGCATCCTTGTTTTTAACTTCTGGTAAAGGTGCTATATATCCGTGTCCGTTTGGGTTATTTACCTTACTCGAAAAATCCGCATTCGCATCGGCAATCATTCCTTTTCTTGTTTCATACAAATTGTCAGTTGAACTTATTGCCTCTGACATACTACTTAGTGCTGGTTTATCATTCGTGAAGTCGCCAGTGAAAGGTTCGACTGGTACCCCAGCTAAACCTTTGTTTCCATATAAATTATAGTATTCTGTCATATGTCTAAACATATACTATTTTTATATTTTTGTGAATGCGTAATACAGAACGGTAGTTCCTAGCATCGCCCATACTACGCACGTTAACATAGTCGCATTATAATTAGCATCAAATGATGCTGATGTGGAATTATAGGGTTGATGAATTGCCTGTAAAGATGTGTCTAGTTCTTGTCTTTTCGAATTTAACATCGAATTCGCATAACACGCAAATTCTGGATCGGTTATACAACCAGTTTTGCCTGGGGTACATTTGGTCGATTTCCAATTGTTCAATCTCTCTTGTAACGCTGGGTCATTTTTTATTAAATCGTTTATATCACACGGCATAAGATAGTAATTATAAATTAATATCAGATTAGATTCACTTCGGGGGACGCATCGATAAATTATTTGCTACTGAAGTCGAAACCGTGCTTTTTAATTTACTACTCGCTGCGCTTATTTGCGTTACTGCATTTGAAATATTCGGTAAAGAGGATTTGTTCACATATATGTAGTAACATATTAGTGCAAGTCCGAATAAAATATTCACTGTGAAAAGCAATTCACGATTATACAATACTTTTGCGTCGTTATATTTTGCGAATGCGGACCCCATATTGTCGGTGGACAACCGCAAGTCATTCACAGCGGTTCGATTTTTATTGCATTCAGCTGGTGGGTTCTTGCCACCACAGTCCGGTTTCAAATAGAACCAATCATTTGCTGAATATGTCAACGGTTTGCTTTGGTCTGCCATTTAGAATTCAATAAAAACAGTATATATTACGAAAACACTCGAGATGAACATCCTCTCTACACACAAACACGATAAAACATAGAGATACCTGCTGTAGGGGTTGGACGATAGATTTTGCATATTTGACCCGGTTTTAAACAGAGTGCTAAAGACACCGGGTCGAACCTAGACACCTCCGGAAACTGTTCTCGACTTGTCATGTTGTACTTTGTCATTATGTCGCGGACATCCTGCTCCGTCGCCACTTCCGTTTTTGGCACTTTTTCGTGTTTTAAAATATTAAATTGCAGACGCATTATGTTATGACAGACAACGAAATATCCGTCGTGGTCGTGTAAATACTTGAACCGGTCGAGCATGGAATCATTCGGTTCTCCATCAATCACCAAAATGAGTGTGTCTTTTTTCTCTAAAGTAGATGTATTGATAAATAAGTCCTCGATTATTTGGTCGAGGACTTTTGTATTCAGCATCTTCATAGGCGTTTTGCTGTCACACAAGTACTTCACATATACCTTTTCTCCTTTCGGGTTCTTTATTTCCATATCAAGTTGCATTGTCTTCATACGCTCGTCGATCTCATTTACGCTAAATCCTGCATATGAGTCAATATTGTACCCGATGGTTTTCAATATCTCCAATAAGTTGAGACGCGAATTGTAAAAGGTCTGGACGCGGTTATTTGATGCCATATTTGACTTGTGATATTGAGTAAATATACTATAAATCTATGTTTATGTTCTTTCATAAACATAGAGACATTCCGATTCAATTTTTTTACATAATCTTGTTAATCACTAAACTACCAAAATCCGCGAGTCCGCTCATAATCGTCTTCTCAGGTGCCTTCGCACTCGACTTGGGTTCTTCTTGTTTCGCAGCACTTGGAATCACCAACTGATTAAATGCATTATCTTGTCCTCCACCCGACATTGATATTTCTGGAGTGGACGCCCCGCCTCCCACCTCATCTGTTTTCGAGAAGTCATTACCACCTACCATTTTAATATTGATTTGTGGAATCTGTTGCGGTGGCAGATTCGTATTCGCATTTGCATTTGCCATGAACTGTTGATTTTCCATCATCCTTTGTCTAGCACCCGCCCGTTGCTCTTCCCACTGTGAGAATGTATCCACCTTTACCAATTCGTCTGCTTTTGCAATTTGCACTAAATCCGATTTAGTTAAGTTTGCGCCTCCTCCATATAATGTATTTTTGTCAGTAGTGAGTGTCAATAATCTGCCGCCTTTTTTCGCTATTGACCAGGGATGATTTGACATTAAACCTAAATCGGCGGACCTTGTAAAATAAACTTGTTCTCCTAAATCAAAATCATTTACGGAAGGTTCACCTCCAGTTTTCAAAGGTGTGTACGGTCTATAATCCGACGGAGAACCCGGAACATAATCAGGAGGAGACTGTGGTTGGTATGCGGGCGAACCCGGTCTATAATCGGGAGGAGACTGGGGTTCATATGCGGGAGAACCGGGTGCATATGCGGGCGAACCCGGAACATAATCGGCAGGTGATTGTGGTTGGTATGCAGGCGAACCGGGTGCATATGCGGGAGAACCGGGTTCATATGCAGGAGAACCGGGTTGGTATGCGGGAGAACCGGGTTCATATGCAGGAGAAACGTCAGCGTAAGGTGTTTCTTCTTGTCGTTTCTCCTGTTCTAGTATTCTTCTACGCGGCATTTCCTCCATTGTTTCCTCTCGTTTATTCTCTTTTTTGCCTTCTCCGGTAATCGCTCGTTTCATTTCGTTTACCAGCAATTCCGGTGTCATGTCCTTATTCAAGGTCAACCGTTTAATATTGTCAGAAAACGCCATGGAATCGATTTGATGCAGATTATCTTCTGTTATGATACGTAACTGAATATTGATTGCTGCTAATTCTTGCATCAATAATTTCAACGAATATGGCACTGAAACTACACTAAACCGGCGTCCATACTTTGTCATTGTGTCTAATGCGTATCCTTTGCCAGTTTCGCTGCGGAAGAAGTGGAGAGGACCATCCGCCATTGGACTCATAAACAGATCACGCGCCCGATTGTATATTGCCAATGTCCCGGTTGTATTACAAACCACCATCTGGTATTCGTCCCCTCGTTCCATCATACTTTCTCTCAAAAATTCGCTGATTCCGTGCCCAATCACTGCATCACGTTCCATCTCGCCAATTCGTAATCCACCGTCATTTGCTCTTCCCGAAACCGGTTGTTTCGTCAATGCGGTTCTGGGACCGAGTGCACGGTAATTGATTTTATCCTTCACCATGTGTTTCAACCGCATATAGTAATTTGGACCGATGAATATCTCCGTTTCTATCTGCTCGCCAGTCATTCCGTTATACAGAATATCGTGACCACTGCTATGAAACCCGACATCTGGCAATAACCGTCCATATAACGCAGCTTTAGACCCTTCATTATTAAATGCAGTACAATCGCTGAATCCGCCATACATTGTACATACTTTGCCAATTAGACATTCTACTAAATGCCCAATGGTTTGACGCGTAGGAAGTGCGTGTGGATTAATAATTAAATCCGGTTTCAATCCGTCTTTCGTAAACGGCATATCTCTTTCCGGAATAACGAGTCCGACAACGCCTTTTTGACCCGCACGCGATGCCATTTTATCACCTAAATTCGGTATACGCACTTCTCGAATACGTACTTTTGCTATCCTCTCGCCTTCCTCGCCTTCCGTAATAAATGCTTTATCCACAATACCGAGTTGTCCTTTCTTCGTCGTCTTCGAACCGTCTACACGGACACCCGGTTTCAACACATTATTGGAAGTATACCCGATGATGATGGTCTTATCATCTACCGGCGTATTTTCTCGTATTAAACCATTCGCATCTAATTTGCTATAGTCGTGACCGGGTTTCAATCCAATCACGCTCGGTTCTGCTTCTATGTTTGTGAATCGTTTGTCCACCAGCAAACTGTCGCTGCCACCCATTTGCGACTGTTCCTTCTTCCTCTCTTCGTGTTCCGAATAAACCGTATAGTACGTAGTGTTGAAGAGACCGCGCTTAATCGACCCTTCGTTCACCAAGATGGCGTCTTCTACGTTATAACCAGTATAGCACATAATTGCGACTATCACATTTTCTCCATATGGATGCTCCTCTCGATCTATATGCTGAAGAAGACGTGTTTTGAGAAGCGGAGTCTGTCCGTAATTCAATACAATCGATGTTTTGTCCATTCTGCATTGAAAGTTCGAATGGTAGACCGAACACGCTTGTCTGCTCTGACTACACGAGAAACTGACACGTGCCGCGGGATTGGTTTCCGCAAAAATAGACTGGTTGCACATTATTCCAAATAAAAAGGAATGGTGGATTTCCATATGCGTATATCTGCCGTGCTTATCCGCATTGTTCTCCCAGTCTTTCCAGTTCTGTGCAATCAATGAGTGCTCGGTCTCATTCGGGTCGATGTATTCAATAATGGATTTGTACTTTAGAAATGCATCTAATTGCGTCAACTCGGTTTTATCGTCTACGCCGGAATACAATTCCGATACATCGCGAATGACTACATCATTTATGTCGTATTTCGACCGCATATCCTCTCGTTTAAAGTTAAATCCCGTAACCAATTCTTCCCACGTAAAATCGCCTTTTTCCAGTTTGTTGGTAATCGTTTTCGATAAAGTGAACCCCCATTTTCCACTAATATCGTCTTTATAGAATATCGGACGCGTGAATCGCCCAGCGTCTGTATATACTTCCACTGCATTGTTACGAATATTAAATGCAATACTTGTATGGAGAGGAATGAGTCCATTGCGGCGATATAGACGCATCTTACTGACGCATTCGAATGGAGTTTCCACCATACCTGCCCAATGACCATTGACAAATACTTTTGTCATAGTTGAGAGGACGATTGGCGTGAAATTCGTTATTGGACGCAAATCGACTTTCTCCGTCATCCACTTGATGATATGTTCGCGCGAGTATCCGCGTGTCATATAAGCGGTCATTGCAAATGTTTTATGTAGACCAATATTCGCACCATCCGGCGTGTCTATAAAATCGAAATATCCCCAATGCGAATTATGCAGAATACGCGGACCAACTACTTTCGAACTAGAATCGAGAGGAAGATTGATTTTCCGCAAATGGCATAATGCGGAATTGAACGATAAACGATTTAAATCCTGCACGATTCCGACGCGCTTTGTGTGTGTTTGTGCGCCCCAACTACCCTTGAACGCCTTCTTGATACCTTGGTCGACTATCCTCTCTGCGAATATCTCGCGGTAATTCGAAAATATGAGAGACGGCAAATCGTGTTCATATGTAGCGGCATTGAAGTAAATGCGTCGGTCGAATTCTTGGAATATGTGCTTTTGCTGCATTGTATAGTACTCTTGAAACAAGTCGTTGAATAATGACCCGAATGGTTCCAGTCGCTTGTATTTCAAGTTGTCGCGGTCGGTAGGTGGTTCTAATCCAATCGATGAACAGAGAAGACGGAATACCATATACCCCAGATAATATGCTTTTTCCATATAGTTCGTCTCTCCAACGTGCGGCAATAAATAGTCCGTTAATATCTCGAGTGCATACTTCTCATTATGGAATTTTGTCAATTCGCCGATGTATTTTAACGCCATATGTTGTTGCATAATCGGTCCTGCGTCGTGAACAGAAGGTTCGAATAAATCCAGCATAAAATCGTACTTGTCTAAATCGAGAACGCACATGGAGATAATGTCTTTGTCGGAGAGGATACCCAATGCGCGAAAAACGATGAACAGCGGAACGGGAGACCGCACGTTCGGTATAACTACCATAATATTGCGGTTGGTGTACTTTTTCGTAGGTGCCATCAGCTTCACCGACATAGTACGTTTCGGTTTTGCCACATTTTCACTGACTGATCGGATTTCGGCGGAAACCAGATAATCGTCGACCATTTCATCGTCGCCATGTGGGGAAACACGACCTTTACGAATATACAGCATATTGTCCCCGAACTTCTCCTGAACGGATATCGTCTTCTCTTTGCCATTAATGATGAAATATCCGCCGGGGTCATTACGACATTCTCCAAAGGAATGGCATATCTCCCTCGATAATCCATTCAATATACAAAAATCCGACCGCACCATAATTGGGATTTTTCCTAAATAGAGTTTCTTTAGCAATATGTGTCGGCGTTGAATTGTTCCATTCACGGACCGCGCTTGTGCTTCTTTTGTAGCGGCTGCCATCGCGGTTGTTAATTGGACGGGTTTCTTCTCGCGGCGTTTCTTATTTACGGTTTTCCCTGTTGTTGGTTCCCCTTCAAGTGCCGGTTCTTTCTTTTTTGCTCCACCAGACAATGATTCCTGTTCTAATTGTCGCAGAATATATTCACCGCCATCGAGTTTGTAATTTATCTGATTCTCATTTGCTTCTTTTTCAAAATCGGCGGAATAATCAATGTCGTTTTCGTTCAATGGTGAACCACCTACTATTTCGCCTAATTTAGCGATTTCTTCTTCGCTTAGAAATTCCGGTCCGACCACGTAAGGCGCTTCTCCGGGAGACAGAATATCAATAAATTCGACTTCCACATCATAATGAATTGTCATTCCATATGTCATATTTCGTAGACGTGCTTCGTTCGGGTACATATAATGTGCACCGCGGTCAGCATCGTGTATCATCGGTTTGCCGAAATAAATACGTCGTCCGTTTTTTCCTCCGATGTATAGATTGCATTTATGTTTGTAGTCGCCTATCTTTTCGTCAAATGCGGATACAATCTGAATCGGATTACGGTTTTTAAATACTTCGAAAATATCTTTATGGAAAAAGTCATTGTATGACTCAATATGGTGCGCAACTAGATATTGAGGATTTTCTTCGAAATTCTTATTGATTATTCGCCATAACGTATTGCTTTCCATATATAATATTGTATTATAGTCCTCGAAAATATATACTATTTGCCCATATATTTATGTGCTTTTACCCCAAAAAGATGCAGCATTGTCCCAGATAATATGTTCAGGTTTTGTCCCATTTATCCAAAACACAAAATGTTATACCATTATATATTTAAAATGAGCACTATACCAGTTTCTCTTTCCGCCCCATCTAAGGAATCCGCTGAAAAAGGCAATGTAGTTTCGAATTCTTTAAATAACATTGTCGGACCTATCAGTTCAAAGTACTGCGTTTACTTCTACATTTTGTCCGTTTTAGCAATTGTGTTTTTCGTGATTGTGTTAGGAACTATTATGTGGGCATTTGTTACGAAAAAAATGAAGTTGTCTTATGTGTTCATTTCGGCGCTTTACAGTGTTCAGTTCTTGTTAATTTATTTACAAAATCGTCTTTTATACAATATGTGCATTAACAGCATCTAATGTCGATGTCATATAAATTGCAGTAAAACATCTTCTCTATAGATAGAGAATGTGTAATCTCTGGTTGGATGTTCTATGTCGTATATAGGAGAATTCGTCACATTATATTTGGCACAATTACTAAACGTTGTTGGATTATTCTCTAAGTCACAAGTAGGAGAA
>Ga0214917_10002820_pt1 | contig 20776 bp, 19 predicted proteins | sample LL_1208_BB_MetaG_FD_177983 | JGI IMG/M metagenome (GOLD analysis project Ga0214917, IMG submission 177983) | Freshwater microbial communities from Lake Lanier, Atlanta, Georgia, United States - LL_1208_BB | ecosystem: Environmental > Aquatic > Freshwater > Lake | place: USA: Georgia | collected...
GGCGGTGGGGGTGTATGTCGTGGCCAAGAGCCATGACCTGCTGGGCCCGATGATCCATGGCGAAAAGAAGCTTCCGGCCGATATCCCACCGCCGCGCATGGCCAGCCCGGCCTTCGGTTTGGCCCTGCTTGCCCTCTCCGCGGCGATCGTGTGGGGTATCACCCGCATGCGAATTGGTCTCTGACGCGGGCGGGCATTGCAGCCCTCTCAGTCAGCGGTGCCGCCCGTTCCTACCGCCGTCGATAGTATCCGCCGCGGTAACTGCCGCGGTAACCGCCGCGGTACCCGCCGTAATACCCGCCCCAACGCGGCCCCACGCCGAGATACACCCCCCCGCCATAATACGGGTAAGGCGCGGGATAGGCGTAGGGCACGGCATAGCCCACCGCGGCCGGCGGGGCCGCCGCAAAGGGCTGCACCTCATTGCCCGCCGCCGTCATGCATTGGGAATAGGTGATGTCATATTGCTGCTGCGTGCCATAGCCCGCAGACGCCCCGGCATTCGCTGCCGCCCCACCGCTGGCCAGCGCGCCGACGCCCGCGCCGATGGCAGCCCCCGCGCCCGCATTGGCGGTGGCCGAGCCAATGGCCGCACCTATCCCCGCCCCGGCCAATGTGCCCAGCGCCACCGTGCCCGCGGCGGCCTGGTTTGCCGCCACCTGCGGGCTGCCATTCCCAATGCTCGCTGCGGCATTCTGCCGGCAGGCGGCATCCTGCTGCTGGAACAGCACATAGTCTCCGCCCTTGGGCGGCAAGGCCAGCACGGCCGGGCCGGCCGGCGGCGGCGTGGCACAGGCGGTCAATGCGAGGGCAGCCCCGGCCAGGGCCAATATGGGTGTGGTCTGTGTCATCATCTCACCTTGCAGGGCGTTCATGGCCCGCCTGTGGCGCAAGATAGGCAGCCCAGCGGCGCTTCGCATCCGATGTTACATTCTGCGACCCGCTCCTGGGGCTTCTTTACCGCGATGTCACCTCGCGCAAAGATGCGCGCAACAACAAGACTGCAACAAGAATGAGGATCGCCATGCTGAACCGTCGTGTCATTTTGGCCGCGCCCGCGCTGCTGGCCCTCCCAGCCCATGCCCAGGCCTGGCCCACCCGGCCGATCAATGTGCTGATCGGCTTCGCCCCGGGCGGCGGCACCGACATCATCGCCCGCGCCCTGCAACCCGCCATGCAGGAGGATCTGGGCCAGCCCCTGACCATCGAGAGCCGGCTCGGCGCCTCTGGTACGCTGGCCGCCGCTGCTGTCGGCCGCGCCCGGCCGGATGGCTATACGCTGGGCATCACCACCGTCAGCGCCTCGGCCGTGGTGCCGCCGCAGATGAACCCGCCTCCCTTCGATATCTATGCCGACCAGCTCCCCGTCGTGCTCTGCGGCACGGTGCCGCTGGTGGCCGTGGTGCCGCAGAATTCCCCGGCGCAGGATTTTGCCGGCTTCATCGCCCATGCCCGCGCCAATCCGGGCCGGCTGAACTATTCCTCCTCGGGCGTGGCCACGCAGCAGCATCTGGCGGCCGAATTGCTCTCCGCCGAGGCGGGGCTGCGCATGGTGCATATCCCCTTCCGCGGCACCGGCCAGGCGGTGACGGAAATCCTGGCCGGGCGCATCGACATCGCCATCGACACCTTGCCGACCTATCTCAACCATATCCGCGCCGGGCGGGTGCGCGCGCTCGCCACCACCATGCCCGAGCGCACGCCCTGGCTGCCCGATGTTCCTTCGGTGGCGGAAAGCGGCTTCCCCAGCTTCAATGCCAATGTCTGGTACATGCTGATGGCACCACCCGGCACCCCAGAGGCAGTGACCGAGAGGCTGGTGGCCAGCGTCAATCGTGCCCTGTCCGACAGCACCTTGCGCGGCCGGGTGCGCGATGCCGGCTTCATCCCCGGTGGCGGAACCCAGGCCGATGCTGCCAAGTTGCTGCGCGAGGATGCCGAGCGCTATTCCGCCATCATCCGCGCCAGCAATATCCGCATGGAGTAAAGAATGCACCGCCGCCATCTGCTTGCCCTGGTTCCCACCATAGCCTTCGCACAACCCGCTCGCCCCATTCGCGTGGTGGTGCCTTTTGGTGCCGGCGGCATCATCGATGTGGTGGCGCGCATCGTCGCCGAGCCGATGGGCCGCCTCCTGGGTCAGACCATGGTGGTGGAAAACCAGCCCGGTGCCGGCAGCGTGATCGGTGCCCGCAGCGTGGCCCGGGCCCCGGCTGATGGTTCCACCCTGCTGCTCTCGGGTGCGGCGCATGCCGTCATTCCCGCCCTCTACCCGGATGCCGGGGTGGACCCGGTGGCGGATTTCGCGCCCATCGCGCTGCTCGGCCAGCAGCCTTTCGTCCTGGTGGTGCATCCCGCCAACCCGGCGCGCGATGCCGGGGCATTTCTGGACTGGCTGCGCGCCCGCCCAGGCCAGGCGCGCTTTGCCACCACTGGGGTGGGGGCGGCCTCACACCTCGCCGGCGAATTGCTCAAAAAGCTCGCGGGCGTGGATTTCGAGGTCGTGCCCTATCGCGGCACGCCCCAGGCGGTGACAGATCTGGTCGCTGGCCGTGTTGATTTCATGCTGGACAGCCAAACCCTGCTGGCGCCGCTCGCCGCCGCCGGGCAGTTGCGCGCCCTGGCCGTCACCACTGCCGCACGCTCGGCGCTCCTGCCCGAATTGCCGGCCCTGGCCGAGATCGGCCTCGCCGGGTACGACGCCTCATCCTGGCAGGCGCTCTATGCCCCCGCCGCCACCCCGGCCGGCGAATTGGCCCGGCTGCGCGCCGCCGCCGCCACCGCCTTGGCAGACCCCGCGCTGCTGCGCCGCTATGCCGAGGTGGGGGTGCAGGCGGTGAACACCGATCTCGCCCATTTCATCGCCGCCGAGCAGGCGCGCTGGCTGCCAATTCTGCGTGAGACCGGCGCGCGAGGCGGCTGATACACTCGGACATGTTTCGGCCATTCTCCCGCCACACCCGGCTGGCCAACTCTGCCTGCAATCCGGCGGGAGAAACTTCATGGTCAGCACCAGCGGCCTTTGGCCCAGCCTGCTCGCCACTTGGCTGAGCATCACCCCCGTGCCGGCCACAGCGCCGGAGCCCGGTGCCGGCGCTCCACCCGTGATGCGCGAGGCCAGCCTTCCCGCCAGGCGGGATTGAGTTTCCCCACCAAGCCGCCCGATAAGGGCGCATGAGCGATCTTCACCGGCATATCGAGGCCTGCAACAACACCCCATCGTCGGCGCATCTGCTGCCCTTTCGCCTGGGCGAGCAGCAGGTGGGCTGGGTGGCACCCGAATTGGCCAAGGCGCTGACTTTTCACCCGCGCGATGTGCATTTTGACGCGCATGGCGTGGCCCTGGCCGCGCGCCATCGCAGCCCCACCGCCCGCAGCGCGGCGCTGGAGGCATTGTGCCGCGCCTTGGGGCTGCGCTCCCGGGGGGAGCCTTTCGATATCCGCGCCACCGCCGAGGGCCCCAGCCTCGCGACGCTGGACCGCGGCGCCATCCCCGCTTTCGGCGTGATCGGCCAGGGGGTGCATCTCAATGGCCTGGTGCGCCGGGCCGATGGGCTGCATGTCTGGGTCGGCATTCGCGCGCGTGACAAGGCGGTGGCGCCGGGCCAGCTCGACAATGTGGTGGCCGGCGGCATCCCAGCTGGGCTCACCCCTGAGCAATGCCTGATCAAGGAGGCGGAGGAGGAGGCCGGCATGCCCGCCGCCATCGCCGCCCAGGCCCGCCGCACCGGCCGCATCAGCTATATCCTGACCCTGCCCGAGGGGCTACGGCGCGATGTCCTTCATATCTATGATATTGATCTGCCCGAAGACTTTATCCCACGGCCAAATGATGATGAGGTTGAAGCCTTCGAGCTGTGGCCCGCCGCCCGCCTGCTGGAGGCGGTGCGCGAGACAGATACGGTCAAGTTCAACGTCAACCTCGTGCTGATCGACCTCTTTCTGCGCGAGGGGCTGATCGACCCTGCCAGCGCCGAGGGGCAGCGGCTGCGGGCCGGGCTGCACGCCGGGCCCTGAGGTTGCATGGGACCCGCGCGCGGGCCATAGCGGCGACAGATGCAGATCACGGCCATTCTCACCCATCTGGGCTTCGCGCTCTTCCTCGCACTGGTCTCTGCCGGCTGCGTGGTGTTGATGATCCGCTTTCCCATTCTCGACCATCCCGATGCCCGCAAGGCGCATTTGCACCCCACGCCCAAAGGCGGCGGGGTGGGGGTGGTGGTGGCCTTCATGATCGGCATGCTGGCGCTTTTCGTCATCGCCGATATCGCCCGGCTGGTGCCCTTGCAGTTCCTGGGCGTCATTCTGGCCGCGCTTGCCATGGCCGGGGTGGCGCTGGCCGATGATGCGCGGGATTTCCGCTTCGTGGTCAAACTGGCGGCGCAAGCCGGGGCTGCCGTGGTGGCCGTGGCCTCCGGCCTGGTGCTGGAGCGCCTGGCGGTGCCTGTTCTGGGCGAGGTGCAGCTGGGCTGGTTCGGCGTGGGCCTCACGCTATTCTGGATTTTGGGCTGCACCAATGCGGTGAATTTCATGGATGGCAGCGATGCGCTGGTCGCCTCGGTGATGCTGGTGGCTTCCCTTGCCCTGGCGCTGATTTCGGCCAGCGAGGGTGCCTGGTTCGTCTATGCCGCCTCGCTGTTTCTGGCTGCCGGTTTTGCCGGGTTTCTGCCCTTCAACCTTCCGCCGGCGCGGATTTTCATGGGCGATGTGGGCAGCCAGTTTGCCGGCTTCGTGATGGCGGTGCTGGCGGTGGCGGCGGCGCGGTTTGACGCCACGCAGATCAGTTTCCTGATCGTGCCGCTGCTGCTGCTGGGTTTGCTGTTCGATGCCGGCTTTACCCTGCTGCGCCGGGCCCTGGCCGGGGAGAGGGTGAGCAAGCCGCACCGCACGCATCTCTACCAGATGGCTGTCCGCGCCGGTGTGCAACCCGCCCATGTCGCGGCCATCCATGCCGGCTTCACCGTCTTCCACGCCATGCTGGCGGCGGTGTTCATCCAATTGGCCCCGGCCTGGAAGCCCGCAGTGCTGCTGCCCGCCCTGGCCGTGCAGCTGCTTTGGGCGGCTTGGGTGCTGGCCCGGATGCGCGCGCGGGGCCTAGCCTTTCAATAGCAGCGCGAGGCCCAGGAACAGGGCAATCGCCAGCCCCTGGAACAGCACGCGATACTGCATCAGCGTATTGGAGCGCTTACCATTGCTATCTCCGCGCACCATCTGCACCACGCCCAATGCCAGCACGACGAGCGTGCCGGCCATGGCCGTGATGAGCAGGATGGTGAGCGCGGTCTGCATCAAGCAGCACCCGCCAGGGCCTTCCACACCACCTCGGGCGTGGCCGGCATGTCGATGCTCTTCACCGCCAGGGCATGGATCAGCGCATTGATCACCGCAGGCGGCGAGCCCACGGCGCCGGCCTCACCGGCACCCTTCACCCCCAGCGGGTTGGTTTCGCAAAGCACCTCGATGAAATCCACCTCGATATCGGGCAGGTCATCGGCGCGGGGCAGGGCGTAATCCATGAAGGAGGCGCTGAGCAGCTGGCCCGAAGCCTCATCATAGGAGGTACGCTCAAAGAAGGCCTGGCCCACGCCCTGGGCCACGCCACCATGCACCTGGCCACGGACGATCAGCGGGTTCAGCGCATGGCCCACATCATCCATCACGATATAGCGCGGGATGGAGATGATGCCGGTCTCCGGATCCACCTCAACCTCGGCCACATGGCAGCCATTGGGGAAGGTGTGGGCGGGAATATCGGCCACCTCGGCGGCGTCGAGCAGCGTCGCCGCCTCACCAGCCGCGGCCCGCTCCTTCTGCCGCAGCGCCAGGGCGAGGATATCAATGCCACGATCAGTGCCGGTCACCGAGAAGCGGCCCTTCTCGAACTCGATATCAACCACCGCCGTCTCCAGCACCTCGGAGGCTGCCTGGCGGCCCTTTTCCACCACGGTCGCCGTGGTGGCGAGAATGGCCGTGCCCTCAGAATACAGGCTGCGCGCGCCGCCGGTGCCGCCGCCGGTCGGCACCTGGTCGGTATCGCCCTGCATGATGCGGATTTTTTCCATGGGAATGCCCAGCTCATGGCTGGTCAACATGGCATAGGCGGTTTCATGCCCCTGGCCGGTCGATTGGGTACCAACCCAGACCTCGGCAAAACCATCCTGGGTGAAGCGCACTTCGGCCCGCTCGCTCGGCCCGCCACCCGTGGCCTCCAGGTAATAGGCGAGGCCAATGCCCCGCTTCATGCCCTTCTTGGCTGCAGCCGCCTGCCGCGCCGGGAAGCCGGCCCAGTCGATCTTGGCGAGCGCCGCATCCATGATCGTTTCAAACTCGCCGCTATCGTAACGCTGGCCGATGGCGGTGGTGAAGGGCATCGAGGAAGAGGGCACGATATTGCGCCGGCGCAATTCAATCCGGTCGATCCCCATCTCGCCCGCGGCAGTGTCGATCAGCCGCTCGACAAGATAATTGCTCTCCGGCCGGCCGGCACCACGATAGGCATCCACCGGCACCGTATTGGTCAGCACGCCAATCACATGGGCATGGATGCCCTGGAAGCCATAAATGCTCGCCAGCACCTTGGTGCCCGCACCTGTCGGAATGAAGGGCGCGAAGGTGGAGAGATAGGCGCCCATATTGGCGTAGTTCTTGGTGCGCAGGGCGAGGAATTTGCCCGCCGCATCCAGCGCCAATTCGCCAAGGGTGATGTTGTCACGCCCATGCGTGTCGGAGAGAAAGGCCTCCGTGCGTTCCGCCGCCCAGCGCACCGGCCGGCCCACCTGCCGCGCCGCGATCGCGCAGAGCGCGTATTCGGCATAGAGGTAGAGCTTCATGCCAAAGCCGCCGCCGACATCGGGGGTGACCACGCGCACCTTCTCGGGCGCCACCTTCAGCACATTGCCGGCCAGCAGGTTCTTCACCAGCCACGAGCCCTGGGTGCCGGCGTAAATGGTGAATTTCTCGGCCGCCGCGTCATATTCGGCGGTGCAGGCGCGCCCCTCCATCGAGGCCACAACCACGCGGTTATTCACCACAGTCAGTTTGGTGACATGGGCGGCCTGGGCGAAGAGCGCGTCGGTGGCCGCCTTGTCGCCGGCTTCCCAGTCAAAGACGGTGTTGCTGGGCAGGCTGGCCCAGACCGGCGGCGCGCCGGCATCGGTGGCGGTGGCCAGGTCCGTCGTGCTGGGCAGGGTGCTGTAATCGACCAGGATGGCCTCGGCAGCATCGCGCGCCTGCTCGGTGCTCTCGGCCACGATGAAGGCCACCGGGTCACCCACATGGCGCACCGTATCGGTGGCCAGGGGCAGGCGCGGGGTTTCGCCGCGCGGGCTGCCATCGGCATTCTTCAGGGGGATGACGCAGGGCACCTCGCCCACGCCCATGGCGACAAGATCAGCCCCCGTGATCACCGCCAGCACGCCCGGCATGGCCTTGGCAGCCGATGTGTCGATGGCGGTGATCGCGGCATGCGCATGCGGGCTGCGCAGCACATAGGCCTGGGTCTGGCCCGGCAGGGCGATATCGCCGGTATAACGCCCATCGCCTTTGAGCAGGCGTGGATCCTCGACGCGGCGGATGGATTGGCTGAGGCCGAACTTTGCCATGGGTGACGCTCCGTTGCTTTGGGGAGAGGATGGGGGCGAAGTGGCATTTCGGGAAGGGGCTATCCGCCCCTTCCATGCCGCGGCGTTACGCGGCCGGCTGTGGCGCGGGCGGATGCGGCGCCCGGGGCTTGCGCCTGAACCAGCCTTTGATGGTCTCGCGCAGGCCCTGGAACGTCACATAAAGCATTGGAATCATGAAAATGCCAACCAATGCCGCGGCGATCATGCCGCCAAAGACCGGGGTGCCCACCGCTTGGCGCGATAAAGCCGCAGCACCTTCGGCCCAAACCAGCGGCACCAGGCCCAGAATAAAGGCGATGGATGTCATCATCACCGCGCGGAATCGCATTCTCGCGCCCAGCACGGCAGCCTCACGCAAGGGCATGCCCTTCTCGCGCTGCTCCTTGGCGAATTCCACGATCAAAATCCCGTTCTTCGCGGCCAGCGCGATCAGCACGACAAGGCCGATCTGGGCATAAACGTCCAGAGCCTTGCCAGCGATCAGCAAAGCCCCGAACGACCCCAACCCGCCGGCAGCAACCGAGAGCAGCACCGGGATGGGAATGGTCCAACTCTCATACAGCCCCACCAGGAAGAGATAGGCAAAGAGCATGGCCAGGGCGATCAGCACGCTCGTCCGCCCCGCCGCCTGCTTTTCCTGGAATGCCGTGCCGGTCCATTCAAAACTATAGCCAGGCGGCAGCACCCGGGCGGAGAGCTGCTCCATCGCCAGCAGCGCATCACCTGTGGAGGTGCCGGGTGATGGCGCGCCATTGAGCAGCACTGTGCGGCTGTTGTTGTAACGGCTGATGGTCTGCGCCCCCAGCACCACCCGCACATCGGCAAAGGAGCGCAGCGGCACCATCTGCCCGGTCTGGCTGCGCACGCGAATGCGCCAGATATCCGACAATTCGTCGCGATCGCGCGCCTCGGCCTGGATATTGACCTGCCAGGTCCGGCCAAACAGGTTGAGATCATTGACATAAAAACCGCCCAAAGTGGCCTGCAAGGCGGTGAAGACATCGGAGATGCGCACCCCCAGCGCCTGCGCCTTGTCGCGATCCACATCGAGAAAGAGCGAGGGGGTGGTGGGCGAGAAGGTGGAGAATACCCCGCGCAGCCTGGGGTCCTGATTGGCCGCAATCATCACCCCCAGCATGGCGCCGCCCAATTCCACCGGGTCGCGCCCCTCCAGATCCTGCAACTGGTATTCAAAGCCCCCGCCAGTGCCCAAGCCGATGATCGGCGGGATATTGAAGGCGAAGACATTGGCGGTGCGAATGCCCTGTGCGGCGCCAAACACCCGCCCTATGGCGGCGAAAACACTGTCCTGCACCGTTATGCGCTCGGCAAAGGGCTTCATCCGCGCCACCATGAAGGCGGCGTTGGATTGCGCGCCACCATCGATCAGCGAGAAGCCGACAATGGCCAGGGTATTCTCAATCGCCCGATTTTGTTTGAGAATCGCCTCCACCTGCTCCACCACCGCGCGGGTGCGCCCCACCGAGGCACCCTGCGGCAATTGCAATTGCACGAAGAAGGCGCCCTGATCCTCCTGCGGCAGGAAGCCCTGCGGTGTGCGTGACCCTGCGGCGTAAATGCCAAAGCCGATCACGGCGGTGATGGGAATGGCCAGCACCGCCACCCGCACCAGCTTGCTCACAATCCAAGCATAGCCGTCCCGCGCGCCATCAATCGCCTTGAGCACATATTTGATCGGCCCGCGCTTGGGCCCCGAATGTGTCAACAGAATCGCACACAGCGCCGGTGAGAGCGTGAGCGCATTGATCGCCGAAATGATCATGGCGACGATGATCGTCACCGCGAATTCGCGGAACAGCACCCCCGCCACGCCGGGGATGAAGGCCACCGGCACAAAGACCGAGAGCAGCACCATGGTGATGGCGATGATCGGCCCGGTGATCTCCCCCATCGCCTTTTTGGTGGCCTCCGCCGGCGAAAGCTCCGGCTGCTCCTCCATCACCCGCTCGACATTCTCCACCACCACAATCGCGTCATCGACGACAATGCCAATCGCCAGCACCATGGCCAGCAGCGAGATCGTATTGGCCGAGAAGCCAAGGGCCAGCATCACCGCGAAAGTGCCGATCAGCGAGACCGGCACGGCGATGGCAGGCACGATGGTGGCGCGGAAACTGCCCAGGAACAGATAGACCACGATCACGACAAGGACGAAGGCCTCCACCACCGTCTTGAGCACCTCATTGATGGTGTCGGAGACGAAGGTCGAAGTGTCATAAAACACCCGGTAATCGACGCCTTCCGGGAAGCGGCCCTTCAGCTCATCCATCGCCCGGCCCACACTGGCCGCCACCGCCACGGCATTGGCGCCAGGCGAGAGATAAATCCCCATGGTGACCGCGGGCTGGCCATTCAGCCGGCTCTCAGTGTCCTCATTGGCGGCACCCAGCTCGATGCGCGCCACATCGCGCACCCGCAATGCCGAGCCATCGGGATTGGCGCGGATGATGATGTCGCCGAATTGCTGCGGCGTCGTCAGCCGCCCCTGGGTTTGCAGGTTGAACTGAAATTGCTGGTCAGGCCCGGTGGGCCGCGCACCAATCCGCCCCACCGCCGCCTGCACATTCTGCCCCTGAATGGCGGCGATGATATCCGAAGGCGAAACATTGAGGCTGATCAGCCGATCCACCTCAAACCAAATGCGCATCGAATAGTCGAGGGCACCAAAGAGGGTGACCTGCCCCACCCCCGGCACCCGGGCGAGGCGGTCGATGATATTGATGGTGGTGTAGTTCGACAGGAAAATCGGCGTGCGCGAGGCATCGGGCGAATAGACGAAGAGAAACTGCAGCACGGCCGATGACTGCTTGCGCACTGTCACGCCATTGCGCTGGACCTCCGTCGGCAATCGGGCCAGCGCCGCCTGCACGCGGTTATTCACATTCACCGTCGCAATATCAGGGTCCGTGCCCAGGGCGAAGGAAACGCTCAGCGTATAGGTGCCATCATTGGCCGAATTGCTGCGCATATAGAGCGCGCGATCCACGCCATTCACCGCCGATTCCAGCGGCTGGGCGACGGTGGCCTCCACCACCGCGGCGGATGCGCCGGGATAGCGCGCGGTGACCTGCACCTGCGGCGGCACAATATTGGGAAACTGGCTGACCGGGATCACCGAAAGCGCCAGCGCGCCGGCAATGGTGGTCACAATTGCGATGACAATGGCGAGCCTGGGGCGATCGACGAAGACGGAGGAGAGCATGGCGTGGGCCTACCGTGCCGCCGGGGCGGCGGTGGGCGCCCCCGGCGGGCGGCCCCCACCGGGGGGGGCGCCGGCGGGGGCCGGGTTCACCGGCGAATTCGGCCGCACCCGCTGCACCCCCTCGGTGATCACCACCTCGCCCGCCTGCAGCCCCTGTTCCACCACGGCGAGTTCCGCCGTGCCGCGGCCCAGGCGGATAGGCCGGCGTTGCGCCATATTATTCTCGCCCACCACAAAGACGAAGAAACCGCCCTGGTCCTGGCCCACCGCTGCGCGCGGCACCACGATGGCCTGCACCGGCTCAATGCCCTCCACGGTCGCGGTCACGAATTGGCCGTCGATCAACTCGCGCGAATCGCCCTGGCTGCCCGGCGCCTGGCGCACCGGGTTGGGGATCAGGGCGCGCACCAGCAAAGTATCCGTGTTGCGGTCCACCTGGGTGTCGATGAAGTCGATCCGGCCGACCTGATTATAGGCCGTGCCATCCACCAGCCGCACCCGCACGAGCACCGCCGAGGCCCCCCCGCGCGCCTCAAAGCGCTGCCGCAATTCCAGCGCCTGGCGCTGGCTGACGGTGAAGGCCACGCGCATCGGGTCCTGGCTGACGATGGTGGCCATCGGCTCGCCGCCTGGCGTCACCACATTGCCCACGGCATAGACCGCGCGGCCGATTTTGCCCGCGATGGGGGCAGTGACATCCGTATAGGCGAGGTTGATCTCCGCCACCCGCACATGCGCCTGGGCGCCCAGCACGGCGGCGGCGGCGGTGCGTTCACCGGCCAGGGCAGCATCAAGCGCCACCTGGGTGCCAGCGCCGGTGGCGCGCAACTCCCGGGCGCGGGAGAGGCCGACACGGGCATTTTCCAATGTCGCCTGGGCCGAGGCCACCGTGGCGCGCGCCTGGTCCAGCTGCGCCTCGAAGGGCGCGCGCTCGATGCGGAACAAAGGCGCCCCCTCAGGCACCTCGGCGCCCTCCTGGAACAGCCGTGCCTCCAGAAAGCCAGTGACCCGGGCGCGAATATCCACCCGGCTCACCGCCTCGATCCGGCCCACGAATTCCGATGTTTCGGTCACCGGGCGGCGTTCAGCCGGCTGCACCCCCACCGCGGGCGGACCCTGGGGGCCGAATTGCGCCTGGGCGGGCAGCGCCAGAATGAGCGTCAGAAGCAGGCTCGATGGGCGAAACGCCATGGGGGTTATCCTTGGTCTCAGCCATAATGGCGGGGCGTCTGAGAGGGCATAGGCCCGCCCTTTCAGTTCATACGGATGGCGGGCAAAACTGTATAGCCAGGAAACAAACATCATCATCACAGCCCCATGATGTCTCTATCTCCAGGCTTCGGCCCGCGCACCGTATAGGGCAGGATATGACCATGCTGCTGGCGGCGGGCCTTCTGGGGAGGCGTGGAAGACCGGCACGACCGGGGGCGGGCGCGATGCGTGGGCCATGGGCTTCGATGCCCGCCATGTCGCGGGGGGGCTGGATTGGCCGGCCTGGTGGTGCGCACGGTCGGCGGCCAAGGGCCAGCAGCCATGGACCTTCCTGGTGGATGGCGGGCCCTTGCCGCAAGCGAATGCCTGGCGGGACGCAAGAAGGCACCCGCCTGGCCCCGGCATTCACCGGGTCAGCGTGATCGAAACCGAGGGTGACGCCCCCTCGGCCACCATCAGGATTCGCGCGGAATGACCCCGCGGCGGAACCTATTCGGCGCGAGGCCCAGCCGGGCCGGCAGGGCCCGCAGGACCGGCCGGACCAGCGGGACCAGCAGGACCGGCCGGACCAGCGGGACCAGCAGCACCGGCCGGACCGATATCGCCAGCGGCGCCCGCAGGGCCGCGTTCACCCGGCGCGCCGGCCAAACCCTGCGCGCCTGTCGGGCCCTGTTGGCCGGCAGGCCCGGCAGGGCCCACTTCACCCCGTTCGCCCTGAGGCCCGGCGCCACCGGCCACACCCTGCGGCCCCACAGGCCCCTGCGGCCCAGCCGGCCCAGCCTCGCCACGCGGCCCAGCCGCGCCAATCGCACCACGCTCACCGGCCGGCCCAATCGGGCCCACCGGCCCCGGGCCGCGCGTCGCGTCCATCAATATCGTGATCAACAGGGCCGTGGCCGCCGCGACCACCACATTGCCATAGAGCGGGTTCGCCGCCATCCACTGCTTGAGCTTGTCCATATAACCCCCGTTTTGTACGAACCGCCTAAGCCAAGATCAGCACGCCAGGTTGGACGCCGACGGATTCGCTTCTACACTCATTGTATGGAGCCTTTCTGGCATAACAAAAGCCTCGAAGCTATGACACGCGACGAGTGGGAGAGCCTCTGCGATGGCTGTGGGCGTTGCTGCCTGCACAAGTTGCGGGAAGATCGCACGGAAAAGTTGCATTTCACCAATGTGGCCTGTCGGCTGCTCGATGTCACAACCGCGCGCTGCTCGAATTATGCCCAGCGCAGGCGCTTTGTGCCGGACTGCATCCAGCTCACCCCGCAAATGCTCAACGAGATCGACTGGCTGCCGCCCTCATGCGCCTATCGGCTGCTTCAGGAGGGGCGGGATCTGCCCTGGTGGCATCCGCTGGTCTCAGGCCGGGCGGAGAGCGTGATCGAGGCCGGGATCAGCGTCGCCGGGCGGGTGGTGACTGAGCGCGATTCCGGTGCATTGGAAGACCATGTCGTGCCCTGGCCGGGGAAACTCCCGCGCAGCGCCGGACCATTGACCAAAAGGAAGAAGCCGAAATGAAAGACGCTATCTATGGCGGCATCAATGTGGCGGTGCTCACCGCCATGCATGCCGACCTCTCCCCCAACCTCGATGCCATGGCGGCGCATGCCTCCTGGCTGCTGGCCAATGGCGCCAATGGCCTGGGCGTGCTGGGCACCACCGGCGAGGCCAATAGCTTCTCCGCGCAGGAGCGTATGGCCATTGTCGAGGGCTTGGTCGCCCGCGGCATCCCCGCCGCGCGCATGATGCCTGGCACCGGCGTGAGCAGCCTGACGGAAACTGTGGCGCTGACCCTGCATGCCAAGGCGCAGGGCTGCCCCGGCGTGCTGCTGCTGCCCCCCTTCTATTACAAGGCGCCGAGCGATGACGGCCTCTTCGCCTATTTTGACGAGGTGGCGAAGCGCGTCGGCGGCGGCATCGCCCTCTATCTTTATAATTTCCCGCAGCAATCGGCGGTTCCCTTCTCGCTCGCGCTCATCGAGCGCCTGCTCAACGCCCATCCCGGCGTGTTCAAGGGCGTCAAGGATTCCTCGGGCGACTACGCCAATATGAAGGCGATGATCGACGCCTTCGCCAGCCGTGGCTTTGAGGTCTATACCGGCTCGGATGAATATGTGCAGCGCATCCTGGCCGAGGGTGGCGCCGGCTGCATCACCGCCGCCGGCAATGCGAATTGCCATTGGGGTGGCATTGTCTATGCCAAGCGCACGGGTGCCGAGGCCGATGCCGCGCAGGCCATGCTGACCGCCACCCGCAAGGCCGCCACCGCAGCACCGCTCATTCCCAATCTGCGTGAGGTGATCGCCCGCTCCACCGGCGATGCGGGCTTCCGCAATATCCGCCCGCCGCATTTGCCGCTCAACGCCGCCCAGGCCGATGCCGCCTGGGCCGCATGGGTCGCCAGCGGCGCCATTCCGCTGCCGGGCCTGGGCGCAAAGCTGGCGGCAGAATGAGGGAACCCCTGCGCTGCCGGGAGCCTGCCACCGCCACGGTGCAACTCGACAATGAGCATGTCCGCGTCACCCGCTGGGATTTCGCCCCGGGTGCCGAAACCGGCTTTCATCGCCATGGCTGGGCCTATGTCGTGGTGCCGGTGACCGATGGCGAATTGCTGTTGGAAATGGGCGATGGCAGCACCGCCACCGCAAAGCTCTCCGCGGGCCTGGCCTATCAGCGCGTGGCCGGTACGGAGCACAATGTCGTCAATGCCGGCCCCGCGCCGCTCAGCTTTGTCGAGACCGAGCTGAAGGCGCTGCCCGGCTAGGGCATCATCCGCTCAAACGGCATCGTTTGAGCGGATAAAGGTGCCTGTAAAACAAAATCTTAAAGCCTATGCAGTGAGCCTTTGCGAACGGAACAGGCTCTCAGGCCAGGCCTTGATGTTTTTGCCGCGTCACCCAGATCGGTGCCGCCGCTTAAGGCGATTATTTACCCGTTCACGCTCTATTCGCCTGATGTCGATGTCTCGCCATCAGAAAGGGAGCGTGTTCATGACAACGCCACCAGACGCTGCTTTGCTCCTTGCCGTGCGCGAGGCCGTGCGGGCCGAAATCCAACCGCTCTTCAACGAGACGCAGCGCCTGGTCGATCGCCGGATCGCCGAGTTGGGCGCTGAGCTGCATGCCAGCATGGAACTCGTCGATATGAACGAGGCGCGGCTCTCGCGCGAACTCGCCGTGGTGCAGGAGCGGATAGCCGGCCTTGTCGCCCCGCCCTCGGCCAATACCCGCAATAGCGGCGTTGAGCTGGAGGCTGTTGTTATCGCAACAGAAACTGCCGCCAACACCATCATGGAAGCGGCCGAGGCGATTCAGGATTGGATCATGAGCGACAGCCGGGACCCCGCCTCCATCCAGGCGCTGGCCAGCCGGGTCAGCGCGATTTTCGAGGCATGCTCCTTCCAAGATGTCACCGGCCAGCGCATCCGCCGGGCCATCCAGCACTTGCAGTCGGTGGAGAATATGCTGGAGCGTTTCGCCCTCACGCCGGCGGAGCCGGCTGAAAGGCTCATCGTCGCCACCGGCCTGCACACGGTGGCACCCGCAGCGCGCGGCCAGGCCGATATGGGCCAGGCCGAGATCGATGTATTGTTAAAAGGCTGAACCTCTTGCCCGTCCCGCCGCCGGTTGAACCCGGCATGGCGAAGCCACACCTAGGCGGCATGGTTTTTCCCGCCTTCTCCCCCTATCCCGCGTCCGAGAGGAGAATTGCGCATGGCCCTTGACCCTTATGCCGTGCTGGGGCTCAAGCGGGACGCCTCGGCCGAGGCCATCAAATCCGCCTATCGCAAGCTTGCCCGCAAACACCACCCCGATCTCAATCCCGGCAAGCCAGAGGCGGAGGCCCGCTTCAAGGCCGTCTCCACCGCGCATGACCTCTTGTCGGACCCCGAAAAGCGCGCGCGGTTTGACCGTGGCGAGATCGATGCCGAGGGCCAGGAGCAACGCCCCACCAACGCCTATCGCCGGCATGCCGAGGCCGCCCAGGGTGCGAGGTATGACGGCCAATCCGCCGGATCGCCTTTTGACGATCTCTTCGCCGATATGTTCGAGACACGCCGCCGCGCAGAGGCAGCCCCCCGCCCGGGCCAGGACGAATCCTACCGGCTCGACGTCTCCTTCATCGATGCGATGCTGGGCACCACCACGCCCATGCGCCTGCCCGATGGCCGCTCGCTGAATCTGCGCATCCCACCGGGCGTCACCACGGGCCAGGTGCTCCGTTTGCGCGGCCAGGGCGGGGGAGGGCGCAATGGCGGGGCGGCTGGGGATGCGCTGATCGGCATCACCGTGCAGGAGCATCCGCTGCTGCGCCGCGATGGGCGCAATATCGCGATGGAATTGCCGGTTTCCCTGCGCGAGGCTGTTCTGGGCGGGCCGGTCGAGGTGCCAACCCCCACCGGCCGTCTGCGGGTGACGTTGCCGGCGCATAGCGATTCCGGCCGGCAGATCAGGCTGCGCGGCAAGGGCGTGGCCGCGCATGGCGCCGAGCCCGCGGGTGACCTTCTGCTGACCCTGAAGGTGGTGATCGGCCCCGCCGATGCGGCGCTCGATGCCTTCCTCCGGGATTGGTCGCCGGCGGCGATGGAGGACCCGCGCGCGGCGCTGGATTTTCCGGCGTGATCACGCTCGACATCCTGGTGGCGCGCTTCCCCGGCCTCGAAGCCGGGCAGCTGCAGGAATGGATGGCCGAGGGCATGGTGCGGGCCGAGCCTGGGCCGAGCTTTACCGAAATCGACGTCGCGCGCATCGCGCTCATGATGGAGTTGCGCGACGACCTCGCATTGGATGATGCCGCCCTGCCAGTCGTGCTCTCACTGCTCGACCAGCTTTACACCCTGCGGCGGGAACTCGCCGCCTTGCGCGCCACCACGCCCCCGCCCTGATCAATCGGCATAGGCCGAAGCAGCCTCAATCACCGGCCGCCAGCGGGCAATATCGGCGGCCCAGAATTGCCGGTGATAGGCCGCCATGGCCTGTGCCGCAGGCACCGGCGCCGTGCCCATCTCCTGCGCATCAGCCGAGCCACCGTATCCGTCGCCCCCCCAGCGGCGCGCCCAGAACGGCACGGCGCGATATTGATGGCACTTTTGTTTCCTGGAGCGGTTAGCCGCTATTTGATAGAGCATCTCCCGCAATCAAGTCCAAATTACCATTGTCCATAAAATACGCCTGCCTTCTTGTAGGAATCCGTGCCGGCCTCAGCCTCTTCCCAACTCATGGTGGTGCGCCGTTTGAGGCTGGCAAACCAGGCCAAGAGCCGCTCCTTCATTGCCGCGCGCACCGCCTCATGCTCAGGGCTCTGGCCGAGATCGAAAAACTCCTCCGGATCGGCGCGCAGATCAAAAAGCTGCGGCGGCATGGAGGTTGACCAATGGATGTATTTCCAATCCGCCGTACGCACCATCCAGGCATGGTGGTGCCCCACCGGAATGCTCATCCGCCGCCTCGCCCCGCGGAAGGTCCAGTCGAGTTCGGAAAAGGCCACATCGCGCCAGGCCTGCGCCGGCTCACCCCGGGTCAGTGCCAGCAGCGAGCGCCCCTCCACCAGATGCGGCGCCGGGGCCAGGCCGAGCGCGTCCAAAATGGTCGGCACCACGTCAATCGCCTGCACCAGCCGGTCATCATCGCCCCGCCGGGTCGCCTGCGGGTCCACCAGAATGAAGGGCACCTTCTGGATGCAGTCGTGGAACAACTCCTTCTCGCCCAGCCAATGGTCTCCCAGATAGTCGCCATGATCGGCGCAGAAAATGACCAGCGTGTCCTTCCACAGATCGAGCCTGGTCAGCGTCTCCCATACCCGGCCCAGATGGTGGTCCAATTCGCTGATCAGCCCCTGATAGGCGGGCCTGACGGTGGCGATGCAGTCATCGCGCTGAAAGCTTTGCGCCACCTCCTCATCCATGAAGGCGCTCTGCACCGGATGGGCGCCGCGCTCGGCCGGGTGGCGGGAGACGGGCAGGCATTGATTGGCCGAATACATCGCGTGATAGGGCGCTGGCGCGATATAGGGCCAATGCGGCTTCACATAGCTCAGATGCAGCACCCAAGGGCTGGCACCCTGGCCCTCGATGAAGCCAATGGCCTTATCGGTCGTATAGGCGGTTTCACTATGCTCGGCCTTGATGCGGGCGGGGTGGCGGGCATGGCGCATATGCCAGCCCGATTGCGTCGCCCCATTCTCATCAGTCACCGAAATGACGAAGTCGCTCCAGGGGTCGGCGCTGTCATAGCCCTTCTCCCGCAGCCAGTTTGCATAGGCGCTGTTCGGCTCGGCATGGTGGCCATCATGGCGGTCCACCAATTGGAACCAGCCCTCGCGCAGCAGCACGGCCAATTCATCGGCGCCATCGGCATGCAGCCGGGCCATGCCGCGGCGGTCAGGCACCACATGGGTCTTGCCGGCCAGCGTCAGGGCGCGGCCCGATTCCCGCAAATGCCACCCCAGCGTCACCTCGCCCACCGAAAGCGGCACCCGATTATGCGTGGCCCCATGCGAGGAGACATAGCGGCCGGTATAGTAACTCATCCGGCTGGGCCCGCAGATGCCGCTTTGCACAAAGGCATTGGTGAAGCGCGTGCCCCGCGCAGCCAGGGCATCGAGATGGGGCGTGCGCAGAAACGGATGCCCGGCGCAGCCCATATGGTCGTGCCGCAACTGGTCGGCCATGATGAAGAGCACATTGCGCATTGGCTGGACCTTTCTCTGATTCCAGTCGCAGCCTAGCCGAAAGAAAAACCTCGGTCGCGATTGCCGCTGCAGGTCATACTAGGCGGCGGCCTAACCCCATAAAAATAATTTCTATGGGATGCATATTTGTGCATTCTAATTCATATTATATCTATGACCGCACGCGACCATATCGCAGAATTTTCCCGGCAGGTGCGGCAGGACCGCCGAGCCAACCCGGGCATGAGCGGTGACGGCACGGGGCTCGAACTGCTCATGGCGCCCCGCTTCCACAGGATGCTCGAAAACATCCTGGCCGAGACAATGCCAGCCGCCCCCTCGCTCCTGCCCGAGTACAAACGCGCCGGCGTGGGCAGGCCAGATTTGGCATTTGCCCGGCCGGCGCAGCCGGCACGGTCCTTCATCGAACTAAAGGTGCCCAGTAAAAGCTTGAACGCTTCTGCCCTCCGTGGGCATGACCGGGACCAGTTCCGGCGCTTCGGCGCATTGCCGCTATGGGGCTTTTGTAACTTCCACACCATGGACCTGTATCGCCGGGACGAGCGGGAGGGCCACGCGGTCTTGCTGCCCGCGATTGCTTTAGAACCCGGAACCTCGGACGCCGCAGCTGAGAGGCTCGTCACCCGACACGATCCCGCGCAATTCCTCCAACTTATCAATCTGCTTGCTGCCGCGCCGCCGCCACGCATGCGCAACGCGCGGGAGATTGCCGAGGCGCTGGGACATGCGGCCAAGCTGGCCCGGCAGGTCGTCCTCGATTTTCCGCAGGACACGCTGCCTCATGCGCTGCTGCAGGTTCGCCAGGAATTCGAGCAGACGTTGTTCTCCCGCCCGGCCGCAGCCGGGCATGAGACGGCGAATGGCCACGCGCTGTTCGCCGGTGCCTTCGCGCAGACCCTTGTCTTCGGCCTGCTGCTGGCTCGCGAAGCGGCTGGCGGCGACGTCGACCGCAACGCTTACCAAAAGCTGCCGTCAGATTCTCTTCTATGGGCCACGCTTCGAGCACTAACCCAAGATGAAATTCTCGACCTGCTCGGTGCCGGCTTCGATGTGTTGCTCGATACCGTGAACGCGGTGGCGCCCGAACATCTGGTCAAACGCGGAGGGTACGACCCCATTCTGTATTTCTACGAAGAGTTCCTCACCATCTTCGACCCGGTTGCGCGGGAAAAATATGGCGTATTCTACACGCCGGTTGACCTTGTTAATTTCATCGTCGCCCGCACCGACCATGCCTTGCGCGTGGGCATGCGCAAGGACGGCCTGCGGGACGAAGGCGTCCTGCTGCTGGACCCGGCCTGCGGCACCGGCACATTTTCTGTCGGCGCGCTGAACGCGGTGGCCGCCCGCACCGAGCAGGAATTCGGTGAAGGCGCCGTGCCCGCGGCAGTGACCAGCCTGGCCAAACGCCTCAATGCCTTCGAATTGCTTGTCGGTCCCTACACCGTGGCCCATTGGCGTGTGGCGCGGGAGGTGATTTCCCGCAAAGGCTCAATCGGCAAGCGCCTGCCCATCTGGCTGTGCGATACCCTGGCGCCCAGCGCCAATACACCTTCCGCAGCCGCCGTGCTGGGCTTCATGGCCCAGCCCATGGTGGCGGAACGGCGGGGCGCGGACGCGGTGAAGGCGCAGGCGCCGGTCCTGGCCATCCTGGGCAACCCGCCCTATCGCCGCCTCAAAAACCGCGAGGTCAACGAACTCGTCGGCCCTTGGATGAACGCCCTGTGGCAGGACCTGAAGGAGCCGGTGCGCGCCGCCGGCGCCGGTCTGTCGCTGAATGGCTTTCAGGACCTCTATATCGCCTTCTGGCGCTGGGCCCTGTGGCGGCTTTTCGATGCAGAGGGCGCGCCAAGGCGTGGGGTGGTGAGTTTCGTCGTCAATCGCGGTTTCATGGCCGGCCGGGCCTTCGGCGGGCTTCGGCTCATGCTGCGGGAGCGTTTCGACGACATCGAAATCCTCGACCTGCGCGGCGATCATCGCGGTGCGCTGCCGGCGGGGCGGCCGAAGGACGAAAACGTCTTCG
>Ga0214917_10002821_pt1 | contig 20773 bp, 22 predicted proteins | sample LL_1208_BB_MetaG_FD_177983 | JGI IMG/M metagenome (GOLD analysis project Ga0214917, IMG submission 177983) | Freshwater microbial communities from Lake Lanier, Atlanta, Georgia, United States - LL_1208_BB | ecosystem: Environmental > Aquatic > Freshwater > Lake | place: USA: Georgia | collected...
GAGGGCTTCGAGGGGGCGCGAGCCAAGGCGGCGGCCTTCGTGGGGGCGGCCAGCCCCAACGAGATCGTGTTCACCCGCAATGCCAGCGAGGCCATCAACCTGGTGGCTCGCAGCTGGGGTGAAGCCAACCTGCGCCCGGGCGACGAGGTGCTGCTCACCGTGATGGAGCACCACAGCAACCTGGTGCCCTGGCAGCTGCTGGCGGCCCGCACCGGCTGCGTGCTGCGCCATGCCGGCCTCACCCCCAGCGGTGAGCTGGATCTCGACGACCTGCGCCGCCAGCTCAGCGAACGCACCAAGCTGGTGAGCCTGGTGCAGGTGAGCAACACCCTCGGCTGCCTCAACCCGATCGCCGAGATCGCAACCCTGGCCCATGCCGTTGGGGCCCTGCTGCTGGTGGATGCCTGCCAGAGCCTGCCCCACCTGCCGGTGAACGTGGCCGCGCTGGGCTGCGATTTCCTGGTGGGCAGCTCCCACAAGCTCTGCGGCCCCACGGGCATGGGCTTCCTCTGGGCCCGCGAGGCGCTACTGGAGGCCATGCCCCCCTTCCTGGGTGGCGGCGAAATGATCCAAGACGTGTATCTCGACCACAGCACCTGGGCGGAGCTGCCCCACAAGTTCGAGGCCGGCACCCCCGCCATCGGCGAGGCCATCGGCATGGGCGTGGCGCTCGATTACCTCCAGAGCCTGGGCATGGAGCGCATCCACGCCTGGGAGCAGCGGCTCACCCGCCATCTGTTTGCGCAGCTGCAGGCCATCGAGGGCCTGCGGATCCTGGGCCCCACCCCTGAGCAGCAGCCCGATCGGGCGGCCCTGGCGGCCTTCACGGTGGAGGGCCTGCACGCCAACGACATCGCCGAGCTGCTCGATGCCGCGGGCATCTGCATTCGCAGTGGCCACCACTGCACCCAGCCGCTGCATCGCCACTACGGCCTCAGCGGCACAGCCCGGGCCAGTCTCAGTTTCACCACCAGCTTCGCGGAGATTGATCGCTTCGCCGAGGAACTGAAGGGCACGATTCAGTTCCTGCGCGACCACAGCTAGGCCGGCGTGAGCACCGCCATGGCCTCTGACCGGTGCGCCCCCTGCCAGGCCCACCGCCAGTGCCAGCCCGCGGCTTCGGCCGTCGTCTGGATTTCGGCGCGGTCGGCGGGGATGTCGAAGCTGCTGAGGTGGTTGATCACGTGCTGCTGTTGCTCCGCCGTGAGGGACTGCCAGCCCGAGTGGATCCGCTGCACGTAGCGCTGCACATAGGTCTCGCGCTCTTCCCCGGGCTCCCGGAACACATCCACCCACACGAACAGGCCATCCGGGTGAAGGCGCTGTCGCGCGGCCTTCAGGAACGTGGCCTTCTGATCGGCGGTGAGGTGGTGGATGGCGAAGGCGGAATGGAGGATGTCGATCCGCTGCGGCGCGGGGGCATCCGCAGGGTTGCCGAGGGCCCAGGCCAGCAGGTCGCCCTCCTGCCAGTGGGTGGGGTAGGGCACCGGGCCCAGGGCCTGTTCGGCCAGGGGCAACACCACGGCCGCCAGATCCAGACCGGTGTAGCTGCCGAGGGGCAAACGCCGCAGCAGCGGGGCCAGCAGGGCCAGATCGCCGCAGCCGAGATCCACCATCGCCGGCGCCGCGCCATCGGCCGGGCGTTGCCCCAGCCAGGCCTCGAGGGCCGCCGCCGTGGCCTCGGCCACCTGGCGGTGCTCCATCAGGTTGTGTTCCACGATCGCCCGGTAGGAACTCCACTGCCGATCGAAGAAGTCCATGGCTCTGCCCGGGGGGCACCATCCTGATGGAAGCGGCAACCACCCATGGGCTCCAGCGGTTCTCAGGCGTGCACCCTCTACCTGGTGGTGCTGGGCGGCCGCACCGCCACCAGCCTGATCGAGCTGCACGATGTGCGCTTCGTGGCCGGAGCGAGCCTCGACGCCACGCTCCCGGAGCTGCGGCGCCAGTGGTTCGGGAGGCGTGAGGGCCTCCACCTGGATGCCTACATGGCGGTGCGGGCGGTGGATGGTTGGGCGGTTCGCCTGGGGCGCGAGCCTGCCGCGCCCCGGCCCGAGCGGCTCTGGTTCGTGAACCTGGGCGCCTACCGCCCCGACTCCCTGGCGGAACTCCACCACTTCGGCCTGGTGGTGGCCCGTTCGCCCCAGGCCGCCAAGGCCGCAGCCAAACGCCAGTGGCTGCGGGGGGCGCTGCAGCAGCACAAGGACGATCTGTGCGCTGTGGATGATTGCCTGGCGATCGAGCAGCTGGAGTTGCTGGGTGGCGAGCGCTGGCACGTGCAGCTGGAGCCCCATCCCGAGGCCCTCAGTCAGCCCCAGGTGCCGGATTGGTTCGGCTACCGCCCGATCTGAGCGGCTGGCATGGGCGGCCGGGGGGCTATGGCGGCCAGGGTTTCTGGCGCTGCCGCGGCTGCTGTGCCCCGCGCGGCGTGCTCGCCAATTCTGTACAGGCTGTACGGAATTCGGGACAGTCGGTGGAGCTGCAGTGCTGGGGTGTCTGCGCGCCCCCAGGGATGATCAAGGGCAGATCCGGATCCCTCCCGCGGCCATGAACATCGACGGCAAGCCCTGGCGCACGATCTGGCTGGAGCAGGGCGGACATCCGGGCGCCCACGCGGTTGGCGTGATCGACCAGACCCAGTTGCCCCATCGCTTCACCACACGCACCCTCAGCAGCTGCGAGGAGGCGGCCGAGGCGATCCGCACCATGGTGGTGCGGGGCGCCCCGTTGATCGGCGTGACGGGCGCCTATGGCTTGATGCTGGCCCTGCAGGTGGACGCCAGTGACGAAGCCCTGGCGGCGGCGTTTGAGCAGCTGAACGCCACCCGACCCACGGCGATCAACCTGCGCTGGGCCCTGGAGCGGGTGCGGGCCAAGGTGCAGCCCTTGCCTCCGGAGCAGCGGGCCGCGGCGGCCGAAGCGGAGGCGGCGGCCATCGCCGATGAGGATGTGGCCATGTGCGAGGCCATCGGCGAGCACGGCCTGGCGATCTTTCAGCAGCTGGCGGCGGCCCGGCCGGCGGAGCGCCAACAGGAGCCCTTCAACGTCCTCACCCACTGTAATGCCGGCTGGCTGGCCACCGTCGACTGGGGCACGGCCCTGGCGCCGATCTACAAGGCCCACCGCGCTGGTCTCAACATCCACGTGTGGGTGGATGAGACCCGGCCCCGCAACCAGGGGGCCTCGCTCACGGCCTACGAGCTGGGCCGCGAGGGCGTGCCCCACACCGTGATCGTGGACAACGCCGGCGGCCATCTGATGCAGCACGGCCAGGTGGATGTGGTGATCGTGGGCACCGACCGCACCACCCGCACGGGCGATGTGTGCAACAAGATCGGCACCTACCTCAAGGCCCTGGCCGCCCACGACAACGGTGTGCCCTTCTATGTGGCCCTGCCCGCCTCCACCATCGACTGGACCATCGCCGACGGCGTGGCCGAGATCCCGATTGAGGCCCGCAGCGCCGAGGAGGTGACCCGGATTCAGGGGCGCGTCACGGAGGGGCCGGCCGCCGGCTCGATCGCCAGCGTGCAGCTCAGCCCCAATGGCAGCGCGGGTTTCAACCCCGCCTTCGATGTGACCCCCGCCCGGCTGGTGACGGCCCTGATCACCGAGCGGGGCGTGGCGGACGCCAGTGAGAACGGGCTGCGGGGGCTCTATGGCGATGCCTGAAGCGGAGCTGCGGCTGCAGCTGGTGGCCGTGGCCCGGCGCATGAATGCCAGCGGCATCAACCAGGGCACCTCCGGCAACCTGTCGGCGCGCCTCCCGGGCGGCATGCTGATCACCCCCAGCTCCCTGCCCTACGAGCAGATGCAGCCGGAGGATCTGGTGGCCCTCGATCTGCAGGGGCGGCCGCTGGAGGCGGGGATGCCCCGCCGGCCATCCCGCCGGCCCTCCTCGGAGTGGCGCCTGCACGCCGACATCCTGGCCAGTCGGCCCGAGATCCAGGCGGTGCTGCACTGCCACTCGATCCATGCTACGGCGCTGGCCTGCCACGGCCGCGCCATCCCCCCCTTCCACTACATGACCGCCGTGGCCGGCGGCGACGACATCCGCTGCGCCGCCTACGCCACCTTCGGCACCGCTGAGCTCTCGCGGCTGGCGGTGGAGGCGCTGCACGATCGGCTGGCCTGCCTGCTGGCCCAGCACGGCCAGGTGGCCCTGGGCAGCAGCCTCGATCAGGCCCTGCGCATCGCCATTGAGGTGGAGACCCTGGCGCGGATGTATCTGCAGGCGCTGCAGTTGGGGGAGCCTCCCCTGCTCAGCGCCGAGCAGATGGCCCAGGTGCATCACCAGTTCCGCACCCTGCTCTACGGCGCGGCGGGCTGAAGCCGGGCCAGCAGCAGGCCGCCGCCGCTGGCCAGCAGCACCGCAACCAGGCAGAGGCCGGTCCAGATGGGCAGTCCCCAACTGTTGATCGCCAGCGGGGCCACCACCGTGACCACACCGCCCGCCAGGAATGGCTGCAGCAGCAGCTGCTTGATCGAGAAGGCCGGCAGGGCCTCGCTGCGGTCGTCGGGGTCGGCCATGCGCAGCAGCAGCAGGCCGCTGGCGGCCACGCCGGTGGCCTGGCCGAACTCGATCACGGCCCGCTCGAACCAGTCCGCGGGCAACAGCCGTGGCGCCAGCGCCAGGGTGATCCCCAGGTTCCAGGCCAGTCCGGCCGCCGCCAGCACCGAGAGCGGCAACCAGTCGTGCTGCAGCAACGCCAGATTCAGCCCGGCGGTGGCGGCCGTGATCAGCAGGTCGGCCGACAGGGTGCCCACTTCGCTCTGGATGGCTGGCTCCGCCCAGTGGCTGCAGCCCGTTTGCTCCAGCAGCCAGCGCACCAGCAGCGAGCCCACGATGGCCAGGGGAAACACCGGCAGGGCGTCCACCACCAGGGCCACCCCGGCCCCGAGTGGTGCACTCACCAGCCTCAACCCCGCCAGCAGCACCACCCCCACCAGCACCGCCGCACCCACCAGGGCCAGATTCACCGCCCAGGCGGCGGCGGTCTGCAGGGCACTGCGGCCGCGGTTGTTTCCACCGATGCCCCCACCGGGCACCACTGTCGGGGGATCGGTTGAGGTGGCGGCTGCCGTCTCCAGCAGCCAGCCCCGCCGGCGGCCCAGCACCACCAGCAGTCCCCCCGCCAGCGTCGACGACAGCAGCCCCACGGTGGCCATGGCCAGGCCCAGGTCGAGCCCGCCGGGAAAGCCCAGCGCCGCGTAGCTCGGGCCCATGGCGGCGGCGGAGCCGTGGCCGCCCTCATAGGCCACCTCGATCAGGCAGGCCATCACCGGGCTCACCCCCAGCCAGGGCTGCAGCACCAGCAGCACCGCCAGCCCGCCCACCACGAACTGGCCGAAGGCCAGCACCAGGGCCAGGCACACCTGGCCGGACACCGGTCGCCACAGGCCCTGCAGTTTCGGCAGCGGCTTGCCCAGCAGCAGCGCGCCGAACACCAGGGTGAGCAGCACCAGCGGCAGGTTGGCCCAGAGCTCCATCACGGCCGGGGGCAGTAGCGGCAGTGGTCCCGCCGGTGCCAGCAGCAGGCCCAGCAGTCCGGCCACCAGGGCCTCGGGGATGCCCCAGAGCCGCAGCTGCAGCCGCCTGCCGATCCAGCGGCCCAGCGCCAGGATCAGCCCCAGGGCCGCCATGGCCAGAGCCAGCCAGAACGGTGCATTCACAGCTGGAAATGCCGGCGGAAGAAGGCCTCGGTGGCCTCGAGCACCTGGATTTGGGTGGCACTGGTTCGGAAGCCGTGGCCCTCCTCGGGGAACAGGTGCACCTCCACCGGGATGCCATTGGCCTGCAGGGCCAGGGCCATGCGTTCGGTCTGCTCCGGCGGCACCACCACGTCGTCGAGGCCCTGGAAAAAGATCACCGGACAGCGGATGCGATCGGCATGCTGCAGGGGGGAGCGGGCCGCGTAGGTGTCCTTTGCGACGGGCCACGGTCCCACCAGGCCATCGAGGTAGCGGGCCTCGAAGCGATGGGTGTCTCGCGCCAGGGCGCTGAGGTCGGCCACGCCATAGCGGCTGGCTCCGGCCCGGAACACCTCGGTGAAGCACAGCGCCGCCAGCACCGTGAAGCCCCCGGCGCTGCCCCCCTCGATGGCGATGCGCTGGGCGCAGGCCTTGCCGGCGGCCACCAGGGCCTCAGCGGCAGCGGCGCAGTCGGCCACATCCACCACGCCCCACTGCCCATCGAGCCGCTCCCGATAGGCGCGGCCGAAGCCGGTGGAACCGCCGTAGTTCACATCCACCACCCCCCAGCCGCGGGAGGTCCAGTACTGGATGCCCAGGCTCAGGCCGGTGCGGGCCATGCTGGTGGGGCCGCTGTGGCCCTTCACCAGCAGCGGAGCCCGGGGATGGGCTCCGCCCGCTGGCGGGTAGTACCAGGCATGGGTGCGCTGGCCGCCGTGGCCCGCGAACCAGAGCACCTCCGGCACGCTGATGGCATCGGGCTCCAGCGGGCAGGGGGCCGCCGGGGTGTGGTGCCACTGGCCGTGGGTCAGCTCCAGCTCCAACAGGCCACTGGGGGTGGTGGGGTTGCTGGCGATGCAGGCCAGGCGGCCCCGCTCGGCGCAGAGGCCGGCCAGATCGGTGAAGGGCTGGGCCAGGGGCTGCCACTCCCCCGCCGAGCTCACCCGCCCCAGCTGCCAGCTCCCCTCCCGGCAAGCGCTGGCCAGCAGCTGGGTGCCGTCCCAGGTGTGGGTGCTCATGCCGGCCACCCACTGGGGCATGCCGATGTCGGCCTCCATCGGCAGCAGGCATTGCCAGGGATCCGTGGGCTGCTCGGGGCTGAGCTGCTCGGCGCTGAACAGATCGGCGTCGGCGAGCCGCTCAAGATTCCAGTAGCCGCTGTGGTCGTTGGCCACCACCAGGTCGGTGCCGGCCCAGATGGGCTGGAACACCGAGATCGCGCGGGGGCTGGTGGCGTTGGAGCCCGCCACCGGGCGGCAGGCCGAGAGGCTGCCGCTGGCCTGCAACTGGCCCAGCCACAGCTGGCTGCGCTCCCACGGCATCGCCGGTTGCTGCCATTCCACCCAGGCCAGGTGGCGCCCCGAGTCACTCAGGGCCGGATAGCCGCAGAAGTCGGCGGACGCGTGGATCCGCTCCGCCCCGCCCCCCTCCAGCGACAGCGCCACCAGGTGGTCGCGGCCATCGGCCTCCAGCACGCCGATCCAGCGGTCGCGGCCGGCATCGATCAGGCCATCGCCGAGGGCTCCGGCGGCCACGCCGAAGGCTTCGAGGCCCCCCAGGCGCACCGGCGCGGCGCCTGCGCGATCGAGATCGAGTCGCCAGAGGCTGCGGTCGCCGTCGTGCACGAACACCGCCACGGCCGCGCCGTTGCTGCGGTGGCCCAGGGCACAGGGGCCTCCGCCGTAGTCGTGCACGCGGCTGCGCAGGTTCCAGGGGCCGGGGGTCAGCTCCTCGGGGGGCGCATCGGGGCCGGTCCGCCGCAGCAGCGTGGTCCGCCCCTGCTCCTGGGGGCGCTGCTCCAGCCAGTAGAGGCGTCCATCCAGCCAGTGGGGATCCTGCAGAGCCGGAGTACGGCCGACCGCCACCGCTGCCGCCAGGGGTTGGTGATCTGCCAAGGGCTGACCTGCAGGGGAATGGCTCAACGGATCTTGCCCGGTGCAGCTCTTAGGATGGCCCCCAGGAACTCACCGGCGAGGACACGCCTTGGCCAGCAGCTTCGCCAGGTTGGCGCGATCCGCGGAGCTCTCGGGCCGTTTGCAGGTGTCCAAGCAGCCCGTCGAGAACCCCCCGTACGACATCCACCAGTTAGGGGATGCGGTGCTGCGCACTCCCGCCAGGCGCATCGGCAAGGTGGATCAAGCGGTGCGCAACCTGGCCCGCGACATGCTCGTGAGCATGTATGCGGCCCGTGGCATCGGCCTGGCCGCTCCCCAGATCGGCGTGCATCAGCAGCTGCTGGTGATCGATCTGGAGATCGAGGATCCCAACAGCCCGCCGCTGGTGCTGATCAACCCGGAGATCACCGCCGTGGGCGGCACGATCTGCACCTATGAAGAGGGCTGCCTCAGCATCCCCGGCGTCTACCTGGATGTGGTGCGTCCGAGCGTGGTGGAGGTGAGCTACCGCGATGAGATGGGCCGGCCCAAGAAGCTGAAGGCCGACGGGCTGATGGCCCGCTGCATCCAGCACGAGATGGATCACCTCAACGGGGTGCTGTTCGTCGATCGCGTCACCGATGAGGACAAGCTGCGGGAGGGCCTGAGCGAGAAGGGCTTCAACCGCGCCGACGTGCGCTCGATTCCCTGAGGACACCCGCCATGCCCATGAAACCCCTGGCCGGCCTGTTCCTGGCCCTCGCCTGCATCCTCGGGATCGCCGCCACTGGCTCCGTGTTTGAGCTGGCCTATGGCGACCCGGATCTGGGCGAAGGCACCACGCGACTGATCCTGGGGCTGGCCCTGCCCGGCACCCTGCTCAGCCTGCTGGTGGCGATCCGGATCAACAAGCCGGCCTGAGGGCTGTGGCCAAGCGCAGCGCCACTTCTACGATCGCCGCAGTGCCTGAACCCCCGCTGTGATCAACCCGGCCCGCACCCTGGTGTCGCTGCTTTCTGCCGCCGGGCTCGCCGCCCTGGCTCCCCAGCTGCCGGCCAGCAGCCAGGCCCTGTTCAATGCCGCGGAGGTGGATCAGAGCAAGTTCGTGATCGTGGCGGCCCCCATCGGCGATGGCAGCCGCGCCCAGCTCAACATCTACGAACAGCGCAGTGCCGCCCGGCCCTGCTTCTCGGTGCAGGGCGCCAGCCCCGCCGTGGTGAATCCGCTGCTGGCCACCTTCGACTTCACCGGCATCTGCAACCGCTTCATCGATGCCAACGGCTATTCGGTGCGGGTGGGAGGCTCGGATCTGGCCACCGTGTATCGCCTCAGCGTGGTGCGCCAGGGCAACGACAACCAGCTGCTGGCCATCCCCACCAAGGCCAGTGCCGGCCCGGAGATGGTGGTGGCCCGCACCGGCGGCCATGCCGGTGGATTCCTGCTGTTCGTGCCCGAGCCCGGCTGGAAGCTGATGCGCCGCCAGTTCGGCGGCCGTGCCCTGGGGCATGTGTACCTCTACCGCGACAGCTGGCCGCAGGCCGCAGCCCCGGCCAGTGCAGCGCCTGCGGCCCCGTTGCAGGGCCAGTCCAGCCAGCCCACCAGCCAGCCCAGCCGCTGAGCGGCGCCGGGGCAGTTGCTACGATTGGCAGATTGCAGACCCATTGAGCGGTACATGACCCAGGTCACCGTTGGCGAGAACGAAGGCATCGAATCGGCGCTGCGCCGCTTCAAGCGACAGGTGTCGAAGGCTGGAATCTTTGCCGACCTCAAGCGTCTGCGTCATCACGAGACCCCAACCGAGAAGTACAAGCGCAAGGCCCAGCAGCGCCGCCGCCGCCGCTGATTGTTTGGCGCTTCTCCGGTTGCGCCATCCCTTGCTCGGGCTTCAACGCACCTCTGCTTCAACGCACCTCTGAGGGACTTCAGCCCCCAGCCCGCCGGCACTGATCAAAGCTGCGGAAGCTGAGGGCTTCGGCGATCGCCGTGGCGTCCACGCTGTCTTGGTCGCCCAAGTCGGCAATGGTTCGGGCCACCCGCAACACCCGTTCGGCTGAACGGGCGCTCAGCCCCCGTTGCTGCATCGCCTGCTGCCACAGCTGCAGGGCCTCGGTTTCAATCTGTCCGAGGCGCCGCAGGCCTGCGCCCGTCAACTGACTGTTGGCAACGCCATCCGGGTTGCGGTGTTGCATGCGACGGCGGGCCTTGGCCACACGACCCGCCACTACGGCGCTGCTTTCAGAACCGTTGCCTTCAGAGCCGCTGCTGTCTGTGCCGCACGATCCGTTGGCCGTTCGGTAGCTGCGGCCCAGATCCTCCGCGTCCAGCCGTCGCACCACCACCTGCAGGTCGATCCGATCCAGCAGCGGCCCCGACAGCTTCCCCCAGTAGCGCTCCCGCATGGAGGTGCTGCAGCGGCAGGGCCGGCCAGGATCGCCGAACCAGCCGCAGGGGCAGGGATTGGTGGCCGCCACAAGGGAGGCGGCGCAGGGGAAGCGCTGCCGCTGCCGGGCCCGACTGATCCAGATTTCCCCCTCCTCCAGGGGCTGGCGCAGTTGGTTGAGCACGTCGCGCCGGAACTCCCCCAGTTCATCGAGGAACAGCACCCCGTGGTGCGCCAGGGCCAGTTCCCCGGGCCGTGGCACGCTGCCGCCCCCCACCAGGGCCGCGCTGGAGCAGCCATGGTGCGGCGCCCGGAACGGCCGTTGCTGCAGCAGCCCCCCATCGCGCTCCAGCAGGCCCGCCACGGAATAGAGCTGGCTGAGTTCGAGGGCCTCATCCCGGCTGAGGGGCGGCAGCAGCCCGGGCAGACGCCTGGCCAGCATTGTCTTGCCGCTGCCGGGCGGCCCCACCAGCAGCAGGTGGTGGGCACCGGCGGCGGCGATTTCCAGGGCGCGGCGGCCATGCAGCTGGCCCCGCACGTCGGCCAGGTCGAGCGCAGGACCCCTGGGGCGGGGCCGGGGCCGCTGCCGCTGGGGAGCGGCCTGGGACGGATCCGCCAGCAGGGCCAGCACCTGGCTGAGGCTCTCCGCCGACCAGATCGGCAAGCCCTCCACCAGGGCCGCTTCGGCTCCATTGGCCTGGGGCACCACCAGGGCCCTGGCCCCACTGCGGCGGGCCGCCAGGGCCAGGGCCATGGCCCCGCGGATCGGCCGCAGGCTGCCATCAAGGCCCAGTTCGCCGGCGCTCCACACGGCCCGCATGCGTTCTGGCTGCAGTTGGCCGCTGGCCATCAGCACCGCCAGGGCGATGGGCAGATCAAAGGCGGGGCCCTCCTTGCGCAGGTCGGCGGGCGCCAGGTTCACGATCACCCGGGTGAGGGGCGTGCGCCATCCACTGTTCCGCAGGGCCGCCCGCACCCGCTCGCGCGATTCCTGCACCGCCGCATCGGCCAGTCCCACCATCAGCAGGCCGGGCAGGCCCGGAGCGATGTCCACCTCCACCGACACCTCCACGGCCTCCAGGCCCGTCAGGGCGCCGCCGCTGCATCGTGCCAACATCAAGCCACCGGATCGTTCAGGGGTGTTGTTCCACCGCTGTTCCGCCGTTGCGGGCCCCTCCGTGGCCGCGGCATCCGGGCCCTCCGCAACCGCCCCCGGCGTCCATGGCTGAGCCCGTCAACGACACGATTTTTGGCCGCATCCTGCGGGGGGAGATCCCCTGCGACCAGGTGTATGCCGATGCGCAGTGCCTGGCCTTCCGCGATGTGCAGCCCCAGGCCCCTGTGCACATCCTGGTGATCCCGCGGGAGCCGGTGGTGAACCTGGCCGAGGCCCGCCAGGAGCACGGTCCCCTGCTGGGTCATCTGTTGCTGGTGGCCGCCCAGGTGGCCCGCCAGGAGGGCCTGGAGGGTTTCCGCACCGTGATCAACAGTGGAGCTGAGGCGGGGCAGACCGTCTTCCACCTGCACGTGCACGTGATCGGGGGGCGCCCCCTGGCCTGGCCGCCTGGGTGAGAATGGCGCCACCTGCCCGCTCCCATGAGCCCCCTATCGGCCTTCCGCAACCAGCTCGGCAAGCTGCAGCGCCTGGCCCAGCCCTACTTCCTGCCCATTGAGGACACCAGCGCCTGGCAGTTTCTGCTGCTGATCGCCGCTCTGCTGGCGGTGGTGGTGGGCTCCACCCTGCTGCTGCTCACCGCCGTGGTGGCCCTCAGTGGCGCCCTGATCCCCGAGCTGCAGGGGCGCTTCCTGCCTGGGGTGCCCCAGCAGGTGGCCGCCATCTGGAGCAGTCCCGCCGGAGCGGTGGTGATGGTGCTGTTTGCCCTGGGATCGGGCTGTTTTGTGGCTCTGCGCGGCAAGCTGCGCCAAGGGCGCTGGCTGCCCTGGCTGTTGATGGGCGTGATCACGTTGCTGATCCTGGTGATCAACGGCATCAACGTGGGCATCAGCTATATCGCCCGCAATGTTGATAACACTCTGGTGGCCTACAAGGCCGATGAGTTCTGGCAGGTTGTGGCGATCTATGCCTTCTGCCTGGTGCTGGCTCTGCCCATCCGCGCGCTGCAGAGCTACCTGATTCCCAAGCTGGGTTTGCTGTGGCGGGAGTGGTTGAGCGGCCGTCTGTTGACCCGGTATCTCTCGAATCGCGCCTATTATATTCTCAACCCCAACGACGAAACAGCAGAGGAGATTGATAACCCTGACCAGCGGATCTCGCAGGACACGGCCAGTTTCACCAGCACCAGTCTCAGTGTCACCGTCGAGATTGTCGCGGCTCTGCTCACCTTCCTCAGCTTCATTGTGGTGCTGTGGACCATCAGCTCAAAGCTGGCCCTGTGGCTGCTCGCCTATTCCGTGGCTGGCACCGCCCTGATCGTGTTCGCCAGCCGCAAGTTGGTGGCCCTGAACTACGACCAGTTGCGGCTCGAGGCTGATTTCCGCTACGGCCTGGTTCACATCCGTGACAATGCCGAATCGATCGCCTTCTACCGAGGCGAGCAGCAGGAGGCGCGGGAGGCGGAGCGCCGGCTGTTCGGAGCGATCCGCAACTACGACCGCCTGATCGTCTGGCAGGCACTGATCAGTGTGATTCAGCGCTCCTACGACTACTTCTCCCGCTTCCTGCCCTGGCTGGTGATTGCGCCGATTTATTTCGCCAAACAGGTGGACTTCGGTGTGTTCGGACAGGCCAGCATCGCCTTCTCCCAGGTGTTGTTTTCGGTGAGTTACATCGTCAACAACATCGACCAGCTCGCCGCCTTCTCCGCTTCCATCAGCCGTCTGGAGGGCTTCCAGGGCAAGGTGGACACCATCGGCCGTGCCAACACCGACCGGGATCAGCTGGAGGGTGAAGCCAGCGCCGAGGCCTGCAGCCATGCCCTGCTGGTGAGTCACGTGGATCTGGTGCCCCCCCAGAGCGAGCGGCGCCTGATCCGCGATCTCAGCCTGGAGGTGGCGCCCTCCCAGAGGGTGCTGGTGGTGGGGCCCAGTGGCTGCGGCAAGACCTCACTCCTGCGCCTGGTGAGTGGCCTTTGGCCTCCCGCCGCCGGCCACGTGGAGCGGCCGCCGCTCTCGGAGTTGCTGTTCATCCCCCAGAAGCCCTACATGATTCTCGGAAGCCTGCGGGAGCAGCTCTGTTACCCCCAGGATCCCAAGCGCTTCAGTGACCAGCACCTGCGCAGCGTGCTGGAGGAGGTGCGTCTGCCGGAGTTGGTGCAGCGCTATCCCGACTTCGACATCAAGCAGGACTGGCCGCGGCTGCTGTCGCTCGGCGAGCAGCAGCGCCTGGCCTTTGCCCGCCTGTTGCTCAACTCGCCGCGCTTCGTGGTGCTGGATGAGGCCACCAGTGCCCTCGATGTGGCCACCGAGAAGCACCTCTACCAACTGCTGGCCCAGCGTGAGATGGCCTTTGTGAGCGTGGGGCATCGGCCCACCCTCAAGTCGTTCCACGACACGGTGCTGGAGCTCGACGGCGAGGGGGGCTGGAAGCTGATCCCGTCCGCCAGCTATACCTTCAACCCCGGTGCCTGAAGCCATGACCGACTCCGCCCCTGCCACGCCTGCCGCCCCCACCACGCCTGCCACCAGCGCCACCACCCAGGATGTGCCCGCCTTCGGGTGGAGCGCCTATGCCGAGAGGGTCAATGGCCGTTTCGCCATGGTGGGCTTTGCCGCCATCCTGTTGGTGGAGGCCCTGAGCGGCCAGACCTTCCTGAAATGGGCCGGGTTTGTGTCCTGAGGGGGTGGCGGGGTTAGGGCAGCTCCAGCAGGTCCACCTGCCAGAGCCCGCCCCGGCTCACCTCCACGGCCAGCACGCGGCCATCGGTGCTGAGGTTCACCTGGCGTGGCACGCCGGCGGGCTCGATCCTGATCGGCTGAAGGCTCATCAGCGAGCGGCGGTAGAGCACCAGCTCGGTGCGCCCCTCCAGCTGCCGCACCAGCGCCAGCCGTTCCCCCTGGCCATCCACGGCCACGCTCAGGGGCTGGGCATCCGGGCGGTTCAGACCAGGCAGTGGCTCCGGCGCCTGGCGCCTGGTGTTCACCAGCACCACCTGTTCACGGCCCTGGCGAGCGGCGATCAGGGCCAGCCACTGGCCCGTGAAGGCGGGGTCGTGGCTGCTGCCCAGGCGGCTCAGCTGCTGGTTGAGCCCAGGCAGGGGCCGCAGCTGTCCCCCCAGGCATCCCGCCAACAGCAGCAGCAGGGCCTGGGCCGGCAGTAGCCAGGCGGTGCGCCACAGCCAACGCCTCATGGCACCATCCCCGGGCCGCCGCCGCTCTCCCGCTGGCCCGGGGCCAGATCGGCCTCCAGCAGCGTGCTGAGATCGAACACCTCCACCCGCCGTTGGCCGTTGTCGAGCAGGTCGATGGCCACCTGCCGGCCATCCGCCGCCAGGCTGAGGCGCTGGGGTTCCCGTCCCGGCGGCAGCAGGAGCGGATAGAACTGGCCCGTGAGCCGATCTTCCACCACGGCCTGGCGGTGGGGCCCCCGCTGCACCAGCAGTGCCAGATAGCGGCCATTCCAGCTCAGGGCCGGCGAACTGTGGGGTTGTTGGCCCCGCAGGTGGCGCAGCGGCAGCACCTGGCCGCTGCGGCGATCCTGAAGCAACACGGTGCTGCGTCCGCCGCGCTCCACAACCGAGGCCAGCAGCCGGCCGTTGCCGCTCAGGGCTGGATCCTGGCGGCTTTCAGGCCCCAGGCCAACAGGCGCCGCCGCCTGGCGCCGCGGCACCAGGCCGGCGCAGCCGCTCAACAGCGCGGCCGCTGCCACACAGGTGGCAACAATCGCCTGCTGCCCGTTCAGTCGTCGAAACGGGAGCTGTTGTCGCGGCGGGCTGGCGCGGAGGCCGTGCCGGGTTGATCGCCAGCGGCGGGGCGGGGCCGTTCCCCGGTGGGGGGGCGCACCGGGCTGAAATCGGCATCGCTCACCTGGGGGCCGGCGCTGGCCGCAGGGCGTTGCTGATACGGGGAGCCCTGGGGAATGCCACTGGGGGGCATGCCACTGGGGGCAGAGCCGCCGGGGCGCCGGCTGGAGCGGGGCAGGTCGTCGGGGGTGCTGGCGCTGGGCCGACTGCCGCGGCGCTGCTCTTCCCGTCCCTGGCGGCGGGCGCCGAAGTCGCTGGCTGCGGGGGCGGAGGCGCCTGCGCGGTAGGGGCTGCGATCACGCCCGGGGCCCGGCTCCCGATCCCAGGGGTCGTTGCCGTCCGATGGGGGCCGTCCGCCGCGGGAGGCGGCCCGCTCGGGAATGGCGGCACGGGTGGTGGGCCGGCGGGGCCGGTAGAAGTCTTCCTCGTCGCCGGGGCGATCGTCGTAGCCCTCCTCCCGGGAGCGGATGCGCCGCCGCAGGGGTTGGGGCTCATCGAAACGATCCACCCCCTCACCCCAGGCGCGGCCACCACCCATGCGGGGCCTGGGCTCTGGCTCGTCGTCGTCGAAGTAGGAGGAGCGGCGGGCCTGTTCGGTGGTCACACCCCGCAGCCGCACGCTCTCGTAGGCGAAGAACACGGTGGTGCCGGCCAGCAGGAACTGGCCGAACTGCAGGATCGGGTCGAGGCGCCAACCCTGGAAAAACAAAATGCCGCCGCAGAGCAGCCCCACGGCCGCGAAGAACACGTCGTAGTCGCGGGCCAGCGCTGGCTTGAAGCTCCTCATGAAGTAGAGGAACGCACCACCAACCGCCAGAACGATGCCGACGATGCTGGCCCAGTTCAGGCTGGCGTTAACCACGGATCAAAAGGCCCTGTTTCGCCACTCTACGGACGCTGGCCAGCCGGGGCTGGCCGAGGGGGATCAGAGCTTGCGGTCCACGCGGTCGTTCTGGCTGATCAGCACCAGGGCAATGCTGATGGGCACCACCACGATCACCGCACCCCACAGGAGGCTGCTCAGGAAGTTGGCGAGGGAAGGGGTCATGGCACCGACTAATCCGGGGCGGATCCTAGGCAGCGATGGTGGCTTCCTACGATCCAGGGGCCACTGCTTAGAGCTTTGTGACGGGACCTGAAGCCCTGGCCCTTCTGCGTTCGCTGCTGCCCCCGCTGCACCTGCTGCTGGGGCTGCTGCTGGCGGCCTGGACGCTGATGTTCCTGTTCCGCATCGTGCTCACCTGGTACCCGCAGATCGCCCTGGATCAAGGGCCTCTGAGGCTGGTGGCGATCCCCACGGAGCCGCTGCTGGCCGCCACCCGCCGGCTGATCGCCCCCATCGGTGGCGTGGACGTGACCCCGGTGATCTGGGTGGGGCTGGTGAGTCTGCTGCGGGAGTTGCTGGTGGGCCAACAGGGGCTGCTCACCCAGGTGATGCTGCGGCTCAGCGTGTTGCCGGCCTGAACAGGCTGGCTTCAGCCTTGCTTCAGCTCGGCTTCAGCCCGGAGGCAGCATCTCCTGTTCCACAAATTTGGTGTGCACGTCGCCCGCCTGGAACTCCGGCCGATCCAGCAGTTGCAGGTGAAAGTCGATCGTGGTGGGGATGCCGGTCACGGCACATTCCGAGAGGGCTCGCCGCAGGCGCTTGAGGGCATGGTCGCGGTCGACCCCCCACACGATCAGCTTGCCGATCAGGGAGTCGTAGAAGGGTGGAATCTCGTAGCCCGTATACACGTGGCTGTCGAAGCGCACGCCGGGGCCGCCAGGGGGGAGCCAGCCCGTGATCTTGCCGGGGGCAGGGCGGAAGTTCTGGCGCGGGTCTTCCGCGTTGATGCGGACCTCGATCGCATGGCCGGTGAGCTTGATCTGCTCCTGGGTCACCGAGATCGGCTCGCCGCCGGCGATGCGCAGCTGCTCGGCGATCAGATCCACGCCCGTCACCATTTCGGTGACCGGGTGCTCCACCTGGATGCGGGTGTTCATCTCCATGAAGTAGAAGTTGCCGCCCCGGTCCACCAGGAATTCCACGGTGCCGGCGCCCTCGTAGCCGATGGTGCGGGCGGCGGCCACGGCGGCATCGCCCATCTGGCGGCGCAGATCGGCGTTGATGGCCACGCTGGGAGCCTCCTCCAGCAGCTTCTGGTGGCGGCGCTGAATTGAGCAGTCGCGCTCCCCCAGATGCACCACGTTGCCGTGGCGATCGGCCAGCACCTGCACCTCCACGTGCCTGGGCCGGTCGATGAATTTCTCCATGTAGAGGCCCGGGTTGCCGAAGGCGGCCTCCGCTTCCCCCTGGGCGGCCTTGAACAGGCTCTCCAGCTGCTCCGGCCCCGGCACCAGACGCATGCCGCGGCCGCCGCCGCCGGCGGTGGCCTTGATCATCACCGGGTAGCCCATGGCATCGGCCAGGCGGGCCGCCGTCGCCGGGCTGTCCAGCAGCCCCTCGCTGCCGGGAATGGTGGGGACTCCCACCCGCTGCATGGTGGCCTTGGCCGTGGATTTATCGCCCATCGAGCGAATGGCCTCCGGCGAGGGGCCCACGAAGGTGAGCCCATGGGCGGCGCAGATCTCGGCAAAGCGGTCGTTTTCCGCCAGGAAGCCGTAGCCCGGGTGGATCGCATCGGCGCCGCGGGAGGTGGCGGCCGCCAGGATGTTGGGGATGTTGAGGTAGCTCTTGCTGCTGGGGGCGTCGCCCACGCACACGGCCTCATCGGCCAGTTGCACATGCAGGGCGTTCCTGTCCACCGTGCTGTACACAGCCACGGTGGGGATGCCGAGTTCGCGGCAGCTGCGCAGGATTCTCAGGGCGATTTCGCCACGGTTGGCGATCAGCAGTTTGCCGATGGGCATCCAGTGGCAGTCCGGCAGATCCGGCAGCGCAGGCCGTTGGGGACTGTATCAGTGTTGACCGGCACCCAAGCCCGCCGCCTCCCCGGCGCCCCACGGGCCTAGCGGTCTGGCCGGCTGGGCGATGGGTATATTGCTCAGGCAAGACGCCCTACGGCGCCTTCCTCCCCTCACCTGCGCAGCTCATCTGCTCAGGAACCTCCCCCGATCAGGCCTCAGGCCCGATCAACAAACCACGCGGATGTGGTGGAATTGGTAGACACGCACGTTTGAGGGGCGTGTGACTTCGGTCTTGCGAGTTCAAGTCTCGCCATCCGCATTGTCAAGCCCTTGGCACCCAGCAGTTCCGGCGTGAACCAGGCGGTTCCCCAACAGGCCGCCATTGTTCTGGTCTGCAACGGCCCCGGTGAACTGGCCACCTGGGTGCGACCCCTGGCCCAGCGGCTGCACCGCGAGCTGCCGCTTCGCCCGCTCCAGGCTGAAGCTGCGATGGGCCTGCAGCTGGTGCTGGTGCCCTGCCCCAACGCCACGGGCAGCGAGGATCGGGTGGCCCGGCAGATGGGGCTGTTCGAGCGGGTGGTGCCCGCGGCTCGCTTCTGGTGGTTGCTGCTGAGGCCCCGCCGCCATGGCCCCTGGCCCCGCCGTGGGGTGGTGGTGTTCCTCGGGGGCGATCAGTTCTGGACGGTGCTGCTCTCGGCTCGGCTCGGCTACCGCCACATCACCTATGCCGAGTGGGTGGCCCGCTGGCCCCGCTGGAACGACCGCATCGCCGCCATGGGCCCGGCGGCGGCCAATCGCCTGGGGGCGCGCTGGCGCCAGCGCTGCACCGTGGTGGGCGACCTGATGGCCGACCTGTCGGAATCGGCCCGAACCGACCGCCCCCTGCCTGGGGGGGAGTGGGTGGCGCTGATGCCGGGTTCCAAGCGGGCCAAGCTGCAGGTGGGGGTGCCGTTTCTGCTCGACACGGCGGATCGGCTGGCGGCGCTCCACCCCGGCTGCCGCTTTCTGCTGCCCGTGGCACCCACCACCAGCGTGGCTGAGCTGCTGGCCCATGGCAGCCAGGCCAACCCCATTGCCGCCCACTACGCCGCCGGGGAGCCGCGGCTGGTGGACGACCCCCTGGGCCCGCAGCTGCAGACCGCTGCGGGCACGCGCATCCTGTTGATCGAGCAGCAGCCGGCCCATGGGGTGCTCAGCCAGTGCCGGCTGGCTCTCACCACTGTGGGCGCCAACACCGCGGAGCTGGGGGCCCTGGGGGTGCCGATGATTGTGCTGGTGCCCACCCAGCACCTGCATGTGATGCAGGCCTGGGATGGCGGCCTGGGGATCCTGGCCCGCCTGCCGATCCTGCGTTGGTTGCTGGGGGCGGCCCTCACCGCCTGGCGGATGCGCCACCACGGGTTCCTGGCCTGGCCCAACATCTCCGCCGGTCGAGCGGTGGTGCCGGAGCGGGTGGGAGCGATCAGCCCGGCCGAGATCGCCGCCGAGGCCGCCGAGTGGCTGGAACACCCGGATCGTCTGGTGGGGATGCGGGACGACCTGCGCAGCCTGCGGGGAGAGCCCGGTGCCGTGGCGGCTCTGGCGGCCATGGTGCGGGACCTGCTGCCACCCGCCGGTGCTGGCGCTGTCTAGCGTGGCCCCGTAGTGAGCGATCTGCAGGTCGATGGCGGAGTTGGGCAGCGAGAGCATTGGCAGCGAGACCTTCGGCAGCGAGGCCCCGGGCGGCAGTGGCAAGCTGCGGCGCTCCGACGAGGAGTGGCGCCAGCAGCTCAGCCCCGAACAGTTCCAGGTGGCACGCCAGGGGGGAACCGAGCGTGCCTTCACCGGCATCTACTGGGACAACAAGGCGCAGGGCACCTACCGCTGCGTGTGCTGCGGCAGCGAGCTGTTCAGCTCCGCCACCAAGTTCGAATCGGGCACCGGCTGGCCCAGCTTCTGGGATGGGGCCAGGCCTGGAGCCATCACCACCCACTCCGACACCAGCCACGGCATGGTGCGCACCGAGATCAAGTGCGCCAGCTGTGATGCCCACCTCGGCCACGTGTTCCCCGATGGCCCTCAGCCCACCGGCCTGCGCTACTGCGTGAACTCCGCCTCGCTGCAGTTCGAGTCCCAGTAGCCCCCAGGCCTGGGGGCTCGCCGATCACCAGGGGTCGTTGCTGGGGGCGCTGCGGCGGGGTGCGGGCAGGTCGTCGTCGAGGGGTTCCACATCCAGGGGGCCCTCGTCGCGCACGTAGCGGCGAGCAGGAGGCATGGGCCTCTGGCGCTCCTCCGGGTCGCGACGCTCGGGCGCGGGCTCGTAGGCCTCTTCATCGAGATAGCGACGCTGGCGCAGCGGCTCCCGCTCCCGGCGCTCCTCCACCTCCACGTAGTCGTAGGCCTCCTCGGCATCGAAGCGCCGGGTGGTGGCGGGCTGGATGCGGCGCTGCTGCTCCTGGGCCGTGGGCTGGCCGGCCGCCAGCTGGTTCTCCACCGGCACCATGTTCAGGCGGTAGCGCTCACGCTCCTCCTGCTCCCAGCTGGGGCCGCCCACCCCGAGCTTCTCCAGCAGGCCGGTGCCCAGCTGCTTGAGCTTCTCTTCGGCCCCTTCGTACACGATGATCCGATCCGGACCGCTGCTCACAATCTCCTCGACGGTGAGCTCCCAGGTGCTGAGCACCCCCTCCCCCAGCAGCGGAATCCCCAGCGCCCCCAGCACCAGGGTGGTGAGCTCGCCGGTCTCGATGTCGAAGCTGAACCCGAGCACCTTGCCCAGCTGCTCACCGGCCTCCGTGATCACCTGGCAGTTGATCACCTTGCTGTAGCGCTCGGGGTTGAAGCCCTCGGCGAGGGAATCGGCCGAATCCACCAGAATCACATCACCCACCTGGCGGATGCTCTCCAGCGGCATCCAGCGGGGCAGGCCCGGCAGGAAGCGGGTGAGGGGGTTGTCCCGCAGCCCCAGTGCCACCACCTCGCGCCGGTCGATGTCCACCACCACCTCGCCCACCACGCCCAGGCGACGGCCCGTGTCGCGCGTGATCACCTGGGTTCCCATCAGCTCCGAGCGCAGCCAGAGGCGA